>Ga0210384_10001703_pt1 | contig 28842 bp, 25 predicted proteins | sample IncBWH2MmetaG_FD_160574 | JGI IMG/M metagenome (GOLD analysis project Ga0210384, IMG submission 160574) | Forest soil microbial communities from Barre Woods Harvard Forest LTER site, Petersham, Massachusetts, United States - Inc-BW-H-2-M | ecosystem: Environmental > Terrestrial > Soil >...
GACGGCGGCGTGGCCACCGAGCGCGCGATGGACTACGCCGCCGCCTTCCAGATCGAGTCCGACTTCGAGCGGCCGATCGCCACCCTCTCGAACGGGACCCGCCAGAAGGTCCTGATCGCCGCGGCGTTCCTCCACCAGCCGCCGCTCCTCGTCCTCGACGAGCCGCTCAACAACCTCGACCCGCGCGCCGTGCGGATCATGAAGGAGCTTTTGGTCCGCTACGTCACGCACGAGGGACGGGGCGTGCTCTTCTCGACGCACACCCTCGAGGTCGCCCAGCAGCTGTGCCACCGGGTCGCCATCCTCGACCGGGGGGTGCTGCGCGGAGAAGGATCCCTCGCCGAGCTGCGGCGCGGGATCGCCGACGGGGACGCCTCCCTCGAGGAGATCTTCCTGCGGTTGACGCGGGAGGAAGAAGCGGTCCGGGTCGCGGTCCGTTCCCTGGGGGGCTAGCGGTGGGCTGGCGGGACGCCTGGCGCCTCTCCGAGGCGCCGTACACCGAGATTGCCTTCCAGGCGATCTACGCCCTCCGGCAGGGAAACCTCCCGAGCTCCACTCCCGAAGACGAGCTGGCGAGCAAGGCCCGCCGGCGCGTCACCCAGAGCAAGCTGATGGTCAGCTTCGTCCTCGGTCTGGTCGGGATCGGCACCATCCTGTTCCTGAGCCCTCGGGTGGAGATGGCGCTCGGCGGGGGACTTCCCCGGGGGCTCTACATCGCCGGTGTGCTCGACGGGGTGCTGGTCCTGGAGCTGGCGCTGGTGTGGTGGACCGGCCTCCAGATCCTGCCGACCTTCCTCGGCTCCTCGTCGCTGACGCTGCTCGAAACGATGCCCGTGGACGAGCGAACGCTCGACCGGGTCGCGGCCGTTCTGGTCTTCCGACTGTTCGATGCCCCGGCGCTCACCTGCCTCATCGTCACCCCGATCGTGGTCGGCTGGGCGCTCAGCAGCCCGCTCGCCGGTTTCGCGATGTTCCTGGGAGTGGTCGCCGTCGTCAGCGTCGCGATCGCCCTCGCCCTCCTCACCGGGCGCTTTTTTGTCCGTCGAATCCAGGGCGCCCGCGGCGGCGGAAACCAGTCGCTCGTCCGTTGGTCCTACCTGCTCCTGTGGGCGATCCCGGCGTTCGCGATGTATGGCTTCGTCACGTTCTCCGGCCAGTACTTCGCCCTCGTGCAGCAGCTATGGTACTACGGCCCCGCTCCGGCGTTCACGGCGTTCGTCCTCTCCTTCCCGTTCCCCTTCGCCCTGCTCTCGGCGTCGGCGCCGACGCTCCACGGAGCGGCCCCGACGACGACCGTCGACCCGCTCTTCGGGCTGTTCGGCGCTGCGGCGTACCTCGAAGGGGTCGGGGTACTGCTCCTCTGGCTCGTCCAGGCGCCCCGCCGCTTGGTCCGCTCCACCCCCGAGGCGGGAGGCAGCGCTCGCGTCGGGGACCTGAAGCTGTTCCCGTCGTCGGCGAGCGTCGCCATCCTCGTCAAGGATCTTCGAACCGCCTCCCGGACCCCGGGGTACGCCTTCCTCATCCTATTGCCGCTCCTCGACGCCGTCGCGATCGGGTTCTGGACGGTCGTCAACCCGACCAACGGCAACACGTTCAACCTGGGGATCGCGGCGGTGACGACCGCGGCGCTTCTCGCAACCTTCTTTGGACCGGCGTTCTTCGCCATCGAGGTGATGGGCTACTCGTACGCTCGGACCCTTCCGCTCCCGGACCGGACCGTGCTGATCGGCAAGGTCCTGATGGTCGCCATCATCTACACGATCGCGAGCGGCCTCGTCCTTGGCCTCACGTTGATCCGCTTCTTCGACCCCTGGCTGTTCCTCGCGTTCATCCTCGCCGAGTTCCCCGCCGTCGTCGCGGCGTCGTTCCTCGAGCTCGGGCTCCTGTTCCGCGAAGCGCGGCGGCGCGGCCTCCCGATCGTGAACCTCTACTCGGGCGCCTGGATCGCGACCCTCGTGGCGATCCCCGGCGTCATCGTCGCCGCGATCCCGCTCGGGGTCTTCGAGCTCCTCCGCGCCGGCTCCCCCCTCGTCACGTTCCCGAGCATGGGCGCCCTCGCCTTGCTCGAGCTCGGGGTCGCGGCCCTGTTCGCGATCGGCCGAACTGGGAGGGGGTCGCTCTGAGCCGACCGGAGCTCCCCAGCCGGTTCGATCCGGGGGCCGTCGAAGCGCGCTGGCAGAAGGCGTGGGACGACGGAGGCTACTTCCATGCCCCCGAACGACCGTCGGGCCCCGCCTTCACGCTGATCCTCCCCCCTCCGAACGTCACGGGGGTCCTCACCATCGGCCACCTCCTCGGAGGGACCGCCATGGACATCCTCGTCCGGTGGCACCGGATGCGCGGGGAGCCGACCCTCTGGCTTCCCGGCATCGACCACGCCGGTCTGTCGACGCAGGTCCAGGTCCGCCGCCGCCTGGCCAAGCAGGGGATCCGGCTCGAGGCGCTTCCCCGCGAGGAGATCCTCGCGCACATCGAGCGTTGGCGGGAGGAGCACGAGGCCCGGATCCGGGCCCAGCTGAAGGCCCCGGGGTTCTCGATCGACTGGGCCCGGTGGCGCTACACGATGGACCCGGCGTCGGTCCGGGCGACGAAGCAGGTGTTCGTCCGGCTGTATGAGGAGGGGCTCATCTACCGCGGCGAGCGCATCGTGAACTGGGACCCGGTGCTCCGCACGGCCGTCTCCGACCTCGAGGTCGTGCACCGCGAGGAGGACGCGGAGCTGATCTACGTTCGATACGAGTGGGCCGATGGAAAGCCCGGGGGGATCGTGGTGGCCACCGTCCGGCCGGAGACGATCTTCGGGGACGTCGCCGTGGCCGTCCACCCGGACGACGAACGCCACCGCGACGCCGTCGGACGGAGCGTGCGCGTCCCGCTCACGGACCGGACCGTCCCGGTGATCGCGGACGTCGGCGTCGACCCGGCGTTCGGGAACGGCGCCCTGAAGGTCACCCCACGACACGACCTGCTCGACTACGAGATCTCCCGCCGCCATCCGGAACTTCCGGTGCCTCCGACGATCCTCGATGCCGACGCCCGATTGACCGGCGACTGGGTGCCGGAGCTCTACCGCGGAATGGATCGGAAGAAGGGGCGCGAGGCCTCGGCGAACGCCCTCCGAGAGGCGGGGCTCGTCGAGCGCGTGGAGCGGACCCGTCATTCCGTGGGCCACTCGGAGCGCTCCGACGCGGTGATCGAGCCGCTCCTGTCGACGCAGTGGTTCGTCCGGACCCCCGCGCTCGCACCCCCGGTCGTCGCGGCCGTCCGGTCCGGGGAGATCCGCATCCACCCGGCCCGCTGGGAGCTGACGTTCTTCCGCTGGATGGAGGGATTGCAGGACTGGTGCATCTCGCGCCAGGTGACCTGGGGCCACCTGATCCCGGTCTACTACTGCGACGCCTGCCACGCCGAGACCGCCGCGATGGAGCGGCCCGCCCACTGCCCGAAGTGCCGGTCGGTCCGGCTCACCGCGGACCCGGATGTGCTCGACACCTGGTTCACCTCATGGCTCTGGCCGTTCGCGAGCCTGGGCTGGCCCGAGGAGACGGCCGATCTGCGCGGCTACTACCCGACGAGCGTGCTCGTCACGGGCCGGGACATCATGTTCTTCTGGGTCGCGCGGATGATGATGGCCGGCTACCATTTCCTCGGGGCCCGTCCGTTCTCCGACGTCTACTTCACCGGCATGCTCCGCGACGAGCGGGGCCAGAAGATGTCGAAGCATCTCGGCAACTCCCCCGATCCGCTCGACGTGGTCCGCGAGCGCGGGGCCGACGCCGTGCGCTTCGCCCTGGTCTTCCCCAACCCCGTCGATCAGGATGGGCCGTTCGGCGGTCCCACGCTCGACGGCGCCCGGAACTTCCTGACGAAGCTGTGGAACGTGGTCCGATTCACCCTCGGGCACCTCCCCGAGGAGATGGAATCCCCGAGGCGGGTCCCGGCGCTCCCGCCCGGCGCGGCGCTCGAGCACCGCTGGATCCTCTCCCGATGGGCTCGAACGGCTCGCGAGCTCGACGAGGCGCTTGCCGCCTTCGAGTTCACGAAGGCCGCGACGCTCCTGTACCAGTTCGTCTGGCACGACCTCGCCGACCGATACGTGGAGGTCGCCAAGGAGGCGCTCCAGGGCCAACGCGGCGAGACCGAGGCGAGGACGGCACGCGAGGTGCTCCTCTTCGTCCTCGAACGGACCCTGCGCCAACTCCACCCGATGGTCCCCCACGTGACCGAGGAACTCTGGCACGCGCTCCCCCACGAGGGCGAGGTCCTGACGATCGCGCCGTGGCCGCGGCCGTCGGAAGCGTCCGAGGACGCCGAGGCCGAGCTCACGATGGGGATCGTCCTCGAGTCGATCCGGGCGTTGCGGAACCTGAAAGCCGAGCAGAAGCTCCCCGGGACCGAGGCGCCCTCCGCGTGGGTCCGGCCGAGCGGGGCGGAGAGCCGGGCCGTCCTCGAGGCGCAGCGCCCGACGATCCTGCGGATCGCTCGCGTGGCGAACCTCACCTTCCTCGCCCCCGAAACCGCCGTGCCTCCGGCCCTCGCCGCCAGCGTGACGCCGTTCGCCGAGTTCTTCGTTCCGCAACCGGCCGAAGCGGCCGCCGCCGAGGCCGAGGCGCTCGTTCGCGAGCGGGAGAAGCTCGCCGGCCTTCTCGAGAAGACCCGGGCGCGGCTCGCCGACGCGGGGTTCCTCGCCCGCGCTCCGGCCGAGGTCGTACGGGAGACCGAAGCGAAGGCGCGCGAGCTCGCGGAACGGATCGGCCGCCTCGACGAGCACTTGAGGCGACCCGGCCCGTCGGAGGCGATGATCTGATGGCGCGCGCCCCCACTCGAGCGGCCCGTCGGAAGGCCGCCCCGCCCACGAAGGCCCCCAAGGGAGCCGACCGACCGACCCCGCCGGGCCTTCCGCTCGGCCGCAGCGGTAGATTCCACCCCCCGTACGGGCTCGGGCTCTGGGCCCTGGGGCGCTGGACGAAGGAGGACGAGGCCCGAACCCGGAGCTCGCTGGATCGCGCCCTCGAGCGGAACGTCCCATGGCTCGACACCGCCGAGGTCTACGGGACCGGGAGAAGCGAGCGGATGCTCGGCGACGTCCTCGCCCTGCGGGCCGAAGGCGCTCCCCGGCCGTTCCTGACGACGAAGGTCTCGTGGGAGCACCTCCGCGCGGCCCAGGTGCGCGCGTCGATCCAGGGCAGCCTCCAGCGACTCGGGCGATCGTCCGTCGACGTCTACCTCGTCCACGCCCCGGACCCCCACGTCCCCATCGCCGAGACGATGGGGGCCATGGAGGAGCTTTGGAAAGCGGGGAAGATCGGGGCGATCGGCGTCAGCAACTTCACCGTGCCCCAGCTCGAGGCGGCTCAGGCGGCGCTGAAGGAGGCCGAGATCGTCGTGAACCAGATCCGGTTCAACCTGCTCGACCGCGCGGAGGCGACCCCGATCGCCCGGTACTGCCGGGAGCATCGGATCGTCCTCGAGGCGTACACGCCGCTCGCCCGCGGCCTCCTCACCGGCCGATACCTCGGTCGCGAGAAGCCTTCGGCCGAGGTGCGCCGCTACGCCCACTCGATGTTCGAGGCGGACCGGTTCGCCGAGCTCCAGGGGACCGCCCGAAAGCTCCGCGACCTCGCCGACGAGGCGAAGGTCCCGTTGCCGTCGATCGCCCTGCACTGGCTCGCTCGGCAGGGCGTCGCCCCGGTGTTCGGGGCGAGCCGACCGGAGCAGGTCGATGCGGTGGTGGAGGCGTGGGCCATCCGCCCGGCCGACGCCGTCCTCGATCGCGCCGAGGCGATCGCAGGGGGCCGGGTTGCTTAGGTTCGTGGCGTTCGACATGGACGGGACCCTCGTCGATGTCGACAGTTCGTGGGGGGCGGTCCACCGCCACTTCGGCGACACCAACGCCCCGGCGCTCGACCTGTTCGTCCAGGACCGGATCGACGACGAGGAGTTCGTGCGCCGCGACATCCGGCTCTGGTGGAAGCACCACCCCGACCTCACCGTCCAGCAGCTGACCGAGATCCTCGACACCGTCCCCCTGATGCCGGGGGCGCGGGCCCTGTTCAACGAACTGCACCGACGCCGGATCATGACGGCGATCATCTCCGGGGGGATCGACGTGCTGGCGAAACGGATCGGCCGCGAGCTCGGGATCGACTACGTGCTCGCGAACGGCTTTCGCGTGGACGCGACGGGCCGGCTCACCGGCGAAGGGATCATCCGGGTCCCGATCAAAGGCAAGGAGAAGGTGCTCCAGCAGGTCCAGGAGCAGCTCGGCTTCTCGGTCGAGGAGACGGCCTCCGTCGGGAACTCCGACATCGATGTCGGGCTGTTCCGGCGCTCCCGGATCGGGATCGCCTTCCAGCCGGCCGACGGCGTGGTGCGGTCCCGGGCGACGGCCGTGGTCACCGTTCGCGACATGACCCACATCCTGCCGCACCTGTTCCCCGAGTAGGCGCGCCGCCCGCGCTTTCGCCTCGGCAAGGCTTTTGAGCCATCCGACCCTCGTTCGACCCGTTCCGATGCAAGAGTATCAGCGCCTGTTGGAGCGGGCCCGCGAGAAGCTCCCGGTCGTCCACGTCGCCACCGACCGGTTCCAGGTCCCCGACGTCGAGATCACGAGCGACGGCAAGAGCACCGTCATCCGCAACTTCGAGGAGATCACCAAGGTCCTTCGACGCGAGCCGGCGCATCTCATCGGCTTCCTCGCCCGCGAGATGGGCTGCCCCGGGGTCCTCGACGGCCCGCGCGGGGTCCTCAAATCCCGGCTCAACAAGGACGCCATCAACCAGCGGATCCGCGAGTACACCGAGAAGTACGTGATCTGTTCGGAGTGCAAGCGTCCCGACACCCACCTGAGCAAGGAGGGAAGGCTCACCCTCCTCATCTGCGAGGCGTGCGGCGCCCAGCGACCCGTCACGGTCCGGCGGGTGGTCGAGCCGGAGAAGCCGAAGACGCCCGTCGTCGTCGGCGAGGTCTACCGGCTCACCATCGAGGACGTCGGCCGACGCGGTGACGGCGTCGCCAAGAAGGAAGGGTTCGTCATCTTCGTCACGGGGGCGACGCAGCGCGGATCGACGGTGAACGCCAAGATCACCAAGGTGTTGGGGAACAACGCCTACGCCGTCGTCGCCCCGTAGGCCGGGGCGATGCGCGGCCTTCGGTCCGTCGGGCTGCTGGCCCTGTACGTCGGCGCCCAGGTGGTGGCGCTGCTCCTGGCGCTCCCGTTCCGCGCCGCCGGACTGCAGACGACCTCCAACCCGAACAGCGCGACCGACCCGATCCTCATCATCGTCTTCATCGTCGTCGCCGGGGTCACGATCCCGTACTTCGCCGCCAAGGCCGGCGGGGCCAAGGCGCTTCGGTGGCTCATCCTCGTCTGGATCGCCGCCGCCCTCGACATCACCCTGAGCGCCGCCTTCGCCCTCGTCACCCCGGCCCCGTTCTACCTCCCGCCGTCGGGCGCGGGGATGACGTTCGACGTCGCGGTGGTCCTCGCCGGGGTCGTCGCGGTGACCCTCCTACTGGCGCTGCTCATCGAGCCGCAGTGGTACATCGTCGACACGGCCGGATTCATCGCCGCCGGCTCGATCATCGCCCTCATCGGGATCTCCTTCGGGATCCTGCCGGTGTTCATCCTCCTGATCGCCCTCGCCGTCTACGACGCGATCGCCGTCTACGGGACGAAGCACATGCTCTCGCTCGCCGACGTCGTGACCGAGATGAAGCTCCCGATCCTCATGGTGATGCCGAGCGCGCCGGGGTTCGACTACACTAGGTCGGCACGGCTCTCCGACACCCGCCAGCAGCCGACGGAGCAGCGCGAGGCGATGTTCATGGGCCTCGGCGACGTCGTGATCCCCGGCATCCTCGTCGTCTCGGCGTTCATCTGGCTCCCTACCGCCCCGCACCTCATCGGCGTCGGGGCGAACCTCGTCGTCGCCATCGCGGCCCTGTTGGGCTCGCTCGCCGGCTACTCGGTACTGATGAGCCTCGTGCTCAAGGGCAATCCCCAGGCCGGGCTCCCGCTCCTCAACGGCGGCGGGCTCGCCGGGTACATCGTCGCCTACCTCCTCCTCTTCCATTCGTTCAGCTTGGGGCTTTCGTTCAGCCTGTAGAGGGAGCCGGTGCCGCGGAAGGTCGAGGACATCCGGATCGACGACGCCCCGACGCTCGACGTCCTCGTACGGCGGATGGAGTCGGCCGGCGGGTTCAGCGCCAAGGGGGTCGCCGAAGGGGTCGACCTGCTGGCGCGGATGCTCGCCGACGACACGATGACGGTGTTCCTCTCCTTCCCCGCCGACATCGTCGCCACCGGGACGCGGGGGGTCCTCCACGAGCTGATCCACGGGGGCTACGTCGACGCCGTCGTCACGACCTGCGGGACCCTCGACCACGACCTCGCCCGCTCGTTCAAGCCGTACTATCACGGGGCGTGGGACCTCGACGACGTCGAGCTCCACCGAAAGGGGCTCTACCGGCTCGGAAACCTCGTCATCCCCGAGGCGAACTACGGGGCGATCGTCGAACGGAAGATGCAGGCGCTCCTCCGACGGCTGTGGGCGCGCGGCGTCCGCAAGCTCTCGACCCGGGAGCTCGTCTGGGCGATCGGGGAAGCGCTCGGGAACGATGCGGGGTCGGGGAGCCTGTGCCGGGCGGCGTTCGAACGCCAAATGCCGGTGTTCGTGCCCGGGATCACGGACGGCGCAGTCGGCTCGCAGCTCTGGCTGTTCTGGCAGAACCACAAGGCACTCGAGCTCGACCTGTTCGACGACGAGCAGCGCCTCTCGGACCTCGTCTTCGAGGCGAAGCGGGCGGGCGCGATCCTGCTCGGCGGCGGGATCTCGAAGCATCACACGATCTGGTGGAACCAGTTCCGCGGCGGACTGGACGCGGCGCTCTACGTGACCACCGCCGTCGAGTGGGACGGCAGCCTCTCCGGCGCCCGCACCCGCGAGGCCGTGTCGTGGGGCAAGGTGAAGCCGAACGCGCGCCACACGACCGTCGAAGGCGACGTGACGGTTCTCCTGCCGCTCATGGTCGGCGCCGCGCTCGAGCGAATTCGCTGAGGCGCGAAGCGCTCCGGCGAGAGGTTATTAGGCGCGCACCGAGTCCGCCGCCCCACCCAGTGGGCCCGTAGCTCAGTCGGCAGAGCAGGCGGCTCTTAACCGCAAGGTCAGGGGTTCGAATCCCCTCGGGCCCGTGGGCGAATCCGCCAGGATTCGAGCTCCCACCCCTCGGTCGTTAGCCTTGATGTACTCCATCTATCGTATCCATAAATCGAGACCATGGAGACCACTTCTATCGCCGTGGACCGGGAGGCTTACGATCTCCTCCGGAGCCAGAAGCGACCCGGGGAGTCATTCAGCCAGGTCGTGAAGCGGCTCGCCAAGAACCGACGGCCGCTTGCGAGCTTCGTCGGGGCCTGGAGGGACCTGCCCGAGAAGACCCTTCGGGAGATCCAGGCGAGCCGCAAGCGCCTGCGCGACCTCGATGAACAGCGCTTCGAACGGCTCGTGAAGGGCGGACGCTGAACGGTTCGAGCTCTCGACACATCGTTCCTGATCGACCTCCTCCGGGGACACCGGGGAGCCGCCGCCAAAGCCGAGGTCCTCGACTCCGAGCCGGAACCCATCACCCTACCGCCGCCCGCGTTGGCCGAATTCCTCGATGGGGCGTCCTTCGCGGGCGGCGCGTACCTGGCGAAGGCGCTTCAGCTCGTCGCGGGACGCGACGTGGTTCCCTTCGACAAGGAATGCAGCCTCATCGCCGGCCGGCTTCGCGCGGACCTTCGGACTCGGGGGATATCCTTACCGATGCTAGACGCGATGATCGTGTCGACGATCCTTCGGCACCACAGCATCCTCGTCACCGGGGACGCCGGATTCAACCGCATTCCTGGGCTGGCCGTCGCGTCGTACTGATACCCCCGCTTTCGTGGCATCGGGGGCGGCTCGAGAGGTCGCCCCGAATCGCGGCCCGGGATCGGTCGAGTCACACTGACGCGACGCCCGGAGGACGTGTCTCGGCCCCCGGGGCGATCCGGATTGCCTCGGCGTTTGCCCATCGGCACCTCGGAAGGGAGGCACACGCGGGCGGGTCCCCTCGGGCCGGGGGACCACCGGCCGATCGAACCCGACGAGAACAGGTCGCGCTCCGGCCGCCCTATAGGGTTCGGACCCGGGCGAGATCGTACGTCAGGAGAGCCCGAGGGCCCAGGCCCCGACGGACGGCACGAGCAGGAAGCCGATCCCGATGAGGGCCAGAGCCCCGCCCAATCCCGCGGATACTCGGAATCCGGTCTTACCCGGGATGAGCTTCTCGATGAAGATCATCAGCGCGATGAGCGCCATCCACGGCAGCGCCATCAGGCCGACGGCAAATAGGACTGCGAACAGGAGCCAGCAGCAACCCACGCAGAAGGCGGCATGCCTTGCTCCGAGCCGAAGCGCGCCCCTAAAGCCGGGACGCCAATCCGTCAGCAGGAACGAGACCGGGGTCCGGCATCCCCGCAAGCAGGTTTGTTTGAGGGGCGTCGTCTGGTAGACCCCCGCGGCGATCAGGACCCCTCCCGCCACGCCGACGCCGAGGGTTCCCGTCCCCACGAGCACCGAGAGCTCGGGCGCGAGCAGCAGGTAGGCGATCGCCACGGCCACGCCGATGGCGGTCCAGACGCCGATGTACGTGGTCAAGAAGACCGACATCAAGGCCCCCCGGAGCGGCGGGCGGTCGTCCGGGCGCGCGCTCAGCGCCGAGTAGGCCTGGGCCATCGGAGCGGCCGCCGGGAACATCATCGCCACCATCATGACCATCCAGATCGCCAGGAACAAGGCGAAACCCCCGACGGTGGAGACCGAGGCGAGCAACATCGCCGACGTCATACCGGCCCCCATCCACACGACGAAGGCCCAGGCCGCCACCGAGGCGCCGAGGAGCCCGAGAAGTAGCGTGATCACCGCGGGCGCGTGTGCCCCCCGGAACACGCCCAGTGGGGACTCGAGGGTCCGTGGCGCCCCGGTCCCGAACTCGTTGGCCATCGCTAGGCGAGACAGCCTTTGTCGCTGAACTTCACGATGGCGACGTGACCGTTCCGGGCTTCATGGAAGGCCAGTAGGTCCTCATCGTGCATCCACCACCGCTTGATGCTCGTGACGAGACCTTTCTTGAAGATGATGCCGCCGGGGAGGGAGATGGAGCCCTCGAACGGGTCGTTCGTGACGGGGTTCCGAATGTGCTCGGAATGAACCTCCCCGACGCCTTCGACCTTGAACCAGCTGTCGTAATCCTTGTACTGGAATTGGATCGGGGTGACCCGGATCGGGTGGACCTTGGTGAGCGTTCTGGGGAATATCTCGAACACGCCGCCGCCGTGCTTCCCGCTGGCGATCTCGCCGATCGCCTTCTGCTGCTCTTTCGAGGCGGACGGGTCGATGTACAGTCGCGCGGTGCCGTTCCCCTCGTGGATCGCCTTGGGCCACCAGTACGCCGCGGCGAACGTCACTCCGTCCAGGGGCGTCTGATCGAACTTTCCCTTCGTGATGTGGAACGCGATCAGCGCCTCGCAGTTGCCGTAGGTCGGGAGACCGTTGAAGTTGCAGGGACAGCCGTAGGCACAGTTGCAGCTCTGGATGTATTCGGCGTCGAAGGTCCAAGGGGTCACGGCGGCCATGATTGCCCGAACGGCTCGGGTATTAGTAAACCTCGGGGCGGACGCCCGCGCCTCCACAACGCCCAACGTTCCGGGCCTCCGTCGGCGACCGCGTCGCGGTCCAAGGGCCGAGATGCCCCGTCGTGACCGGGGGCGAGGTCGACGAGAGGATCCAGCGGGCGCCGCGACCCGCCGATGCTCGGCGGCCCTCCCGCGCGGCCCGGACGAACCCCCCGCCCGAGCGATCCGGCAGCTCCCCTCGGGCTCGCCACACCGCAACGTGGCCCCCCGGCGGGCGGCGCTCGACGGTGCGACGGCGTCTATAGGGAGCCCGCTTCCGGACCTTGCTCGCACGATGGACGCCCACGACGTCCGGATCTTCTGTGCCTTGGCGATCTCCGGGCCTCCGGAGGCCCTGGTGCCCGCCCGCCGCTCCGGGATCCGGCGGATCGCCCTCGGGATCGGACTCGATGAGAAGACGGTCCGGGTCCGGCTCCGCCGGCTCGAGGACGAGGGGTTCATCAAGTACTATCAGGCGTCGCCCGACCTCTCCCTCCTTGGGATGACGGCGGAGGCGACGCACCGGTTCGAGGCGGTGAACGTCGCCACCAAGCTCGAAGCGCTCCGGTTTGCGGAAGCCCAGTTGGGGATGGTGGAAGCCCTCGACTTCCTGGGGACCACCTTCGTCGTGACCGGGGCCGGCACGAGCCCCGAAGAATCGACCGGGCTCCAGAAGCGCATCGCCCACCGGTTCGAACTCGACCGGATCGAGCAGGGACAGCGCGTCCTGCGGCAGTGCCCGGCCCGCCTGCTTCCCGTCGACTGGAGGATCATCGAGCGGATGCGCTACGACGCTCGAGCCCCGCAGGGCGACGTGGCCGAGGCCCTCGGGTTGACCCCAAGGATGGTCCGCTATCGACTTCGCCGGATCCGCGCCAGCGGCGGCGTGACGATCCGACCGGTGATCGACGCCCGCCGCCAGAACGGTCTGATCCTGTACCGCCTCTCGGTGACGGCCGAGTCGCCGGCCCGGCAGGAGGTCCTCGCTGAATTGCAGCGGCGCCTGGGCGACTCCATCTGGGCCACCCGAATCGCGCTGACCGGACCGATCCTCCTCGACATGTTCGGCGTCACCCTCGCCGACCCGGAAGAGTCGGCGGTCCGCGCGCTCGAAGTGAAGGGGGTGCAGGCGTGCTCGGCCCTCGTCCTGAAGGAGATCCGCGAACCGCCGCACGGAAACTGGATCGATCGCCGCATCGCGGATCTGGCCGCCGGCCGGACCGGCGCCCTCCCGGATCCGGTAGCGGCCTAGATCGGGTGGATCTTCTCGCGGAGCTCGGATTCCGAGACCTTCAGGCCGGAGTGATGGGTCCGCACGTGCAGGCTGATGTGGGCGAGCACGTCGTCCGATCCCAGGGGGGAGACCAGGGTCCACCCGCACTGGCACGCCACCATATGGCCCATGGCGCGGGGACGGAGCGCCGGTCTATCAACCCTTGGTCGCGGAAGGTCGACCCGCCGAGCGGGCCTCCGCCCCGGCCGGGCGCAGGTTCTGGTTGACGTGGAGCCGATTGGCCGGATCGAACCGTTGCTTCAGCGCGACGAGCCGATCGTAGTTCTCCCCGTACGTCGCCTGGACGCGCTCCTGCCCCTCGTCCATCATGAAGTTCACGTACGCGCCGCCCATCGAGAACGGATGGAGGGCCTCCCAATATCCAACGGTCCAGTCCCGGAGCCGACGGGCGTTCCGGGGATCGGGGTCGACGCCGACGATCACCTCCGCCCACTTGGCGTCCCGATACGCCCAGGGGGTATCGCGGCGCCCCACTCGGGAGGCGGCGCCGTCGACCGGGTAGAGGTGCATCGTCGATTGCGGCGTGGGAAGCTCCCGGGAGTGTCGCAGGTGCTCCTGGATCGCCGGGTCGGTGAGGGTTCGGAAGAAGTCCGCGCGCCAGTACCATTGGTGGCCCGGCGGATAGAGCCCGTCGAACAGGCTGTTGAGCGTCGGGTACGGCATCGGCGAGATCGCGTGAAGGCACGGGGTCCCGACCCGGTGCACGGGAGCCAGGAGCCGCTCGGTCTCCTTCGGAGCGGCGAGAGAACACCAGACCACCGCCGCGACCTTCTGCAGCCGGATCGCCTCCGGGAACGGGGGGGCGGGGGGAACGGTGAGGAAACCGAAGAACCCGTTCAGCTCCTCCGGCGCGGTCGGAAGGAAATCCCGGTACCACTCGAGGACCTCCTTGGCCTGGTCGAGAGGCCAGAACGTGGGACCCGCGATGACCGTGCCGACCGGGTGCAGACGGAACCGAAAGCTCGTCACGACCCCGAAGTTGCCGCCTCCGCCGCGGACCGCCCAGAACAGATCGGGATGATGGTCCGCGTCCGCGGTGACGAAGCTGCCGTCGGGCAGGACCACGTCGACGGCGAGCAGGTTGTCGATCGTGAGCCCGAACTTCCGGGTGAGGTGCCCGAGTCCCCCCCCGAGCGTGAGCCCGCCGATCCCCGTCGTCGAGATGATGCCGCCGGGGGTGGCGAGCCCGAACGCTCCGGCGGCGTGGTCCAGGTCCCCGAGCTGGCATCCGCCGGCCGCCTCCGCCGTCCGATCCTTCGGATCCACCCGGACGCTCCGCATGAGCGACAGGTCGATGAGCAGGCCATTGTCGACGCTGCCCAGGCCTCCCCCGTTGTGGCCCCCTCCCCGGACCGCGATGTCGAGATTCTGTGCCACCCCAAATCGGATCGCGGTGATCACGTCCCCCGCGTCCCGGCACCGGGCGATGATCGCCGGGCGCTTGTTGATCATCGCGTTGTACAACTTGCGGACCTCGTCGTACTCCGCGTGTTCGGGCGTGAGCACCGGTCCACGGAGCTCGGCACGAAGCTGGGCGCTTTCCGGAATGGCTCGGGGAGATTCGACGACGGTCGTGGACGGCATTGCCCCCTCTACGGCGCAGGGGGGAGATTGACTGCGCGGGCGCCCGACGACCGAAATCGACACATCCCCGCGCCCCTCGCTTCGGAAGGTCGGCTCCGAGGACCGGCGTCGGGCGCCGGTCGGGCGACCGACCGCTCGACGAGGGCGAGGGTCCTTCCCGGTTCGCCCGGCGGGCCGGTCGGATGTCGGCACGCACCGTCGACGTCCCCGGGTCGCCACCCGTCGGGCGGATACAATCGCGTTAGGCGAACGCCCGACGAACCACTCCTCTCGGGTGGGCGGCCATCGCCCTGCTCACGACGGCGGCCACATCTCAGCGGAATCGGTCGAGGTGCCGCTCGAACTCCGGGCGGAGCTGATGGCGGCGGACGTCCGCGACGAGCTCTCGCTCGAACGCCGTGAGTTCGCGAAGGAACTCGAACCGGCGGCTCGCTTCGGCGGCCTCCCGATTCCAGTCCCGTTGGCGGCTGCGGCCGATCAACCTCGCCAGGTCCGGCCACTCCCGTCGTCCTTGGAGGAGCGTTCCCAGGATCCGTTCCGGATCGAACCCCTCCCGGTCGTTCCACAACTTCCCGACGGCGAGGAGCCGGACCAGCGCCCCATCGAACCCCTTGCGAGCGTAGCGGGTCGCGTCGTAGAGGTCGCGCTCGGTGGCCCGCTGCTGGATCGCCCGGAGCTTCTCGCCGAGGGACTCCTCGACCCGAAGGCACGAGATCTCGGGAGGTTCGAACGGCAGGGCCGCGAAGTAGGGCTGGGAAAGCGGCGCCCAGATCCGGGGAGGCAGGAACGGCGCCTCCCGGTAGCTGATCTCGAGCCGGAACTCCCCTTCGTCCCACGCGTGACGGTACCCGACCCGGCACGCCCAGTTCTTGCGCGCGGTCCGGTACGGCTCGACGATCGAGAACGTGACCCCGTGGTGTTCGGTTCCGAAGCCGCTTCGAAGGACCTCCTCCGGGTCCTCGGGGAGCCCGAGGTTGGTGAAATCCAGGTCCTCGCTCAGTCGGCCGACGTCCCCCGTGACCATCAACCGCAGGTAGGTGCCGCCTTTGAACGCCAGACGACCGAGCACCCCGGCGGCATGCAGCGCGTTCAACGCGTAGAGGAGAACGACCTCCTGCTGCGCGATATGGAGGTCCACGCCCATCCGGTCCGCGAACCGGTTCGCGGCCGCCCGAGGGATCAACGGAGGTCCACCTCCGCGCGCAAGAGGGCCTCGGGGACGTTGTGAATGAGGTGCCAGCGACGGTCGTGCGGGCCGCGCCGCCCGAACTCGGTCGGCCCCCCGAGCGGTACGTACGGCTCGTGGGCGCGGGGCCGGGCCCGATCGAGCCAGCCCGGGGGTGGCCGGGCGGTCGACGTGTGGACCTCGAGGAGGTATCCCAGCCGGAACGTCAGGCTACGCGAACCCAGCCGGCGGTGATACCGCTCCAGTCTGGGCCAGTCCAGGGTGGGACCCGCGCTCTCGAGGACCTTCACGACCCCGCCCAGGCCACCGGAGAACTCCGGTCGGGCCAGGCAATCCAGCACCGTCCGTTCCGGGTTGCTGACGCGGAGGGTCTCGCCGCGTCGTTCGAGGCGGGAGACCCCGAAGAACCGGTCCGGACGGACGGTGATGCGACGATACTGGGCCGCGTGGAGCCATCGGGTGCTCCCGCGCTTCGGCGTCACGACGTAGTAGGTGCTGCTGGCCTGCGGCAGCAGCCCCAGGAGCTCGGCGGCGGTGGCGAATCCGAAGTAGTACGGGGAGACGATCCGGCTCCCGAATCGGAACGGATCGCTGTCGGGGATCGCGTCCGGACCGTGTCGACTCGGGTTGAGCAGGTATCGTCCCCGACCGAGCCGCTGGAGCCATCCTTTCTTCACCAGTTCGTGGGCGATCTTCCGCGCGAACCCCTGGGAGACCTCGCTCCGCCTCCGGATCCCATCGAGCGTCAGCTCCTCCCGCCCCTCGGCCTCGAGCGAAAGGATCACTTTCGCCTCGGTCGGGGAGAGCGTCCGGGTCCGCATGGCCGGCCCATATGTTCAAGCTACGTTAAAGTTACTGTTCCAGTAACTTTGGCAATTGATGAGCATACGGGCGGCGACCGGACCCGGGGAGGTACCGTAGCCGCGCGGACGTCACCCGCCGGGCGCTCCCGCGCTCCGACTAATCGGGGGCCTGACCGAACGTGGTGAACGCGTACAGATAGCCGTCGCCGGCGGCCACGTAGATCGCCCCGTCGACGATCGCCGGAGCGCTCTGCAGACCGGCGGCGGTATGGTACTTCCAGACCGTAAGGTTCGTGTACGTCCGGGCCCCGGCGATGACCCCGGTCGACGTCTCGAACAGCACGACGCCTTTCGCGGTCGCCAGCCCGACGACCGGCGCTCCGATCGCGATCTTGTAGTTCAACGTGCCGTGAACTGCGTCGATCGCCGAGACGTTCCCGTCCCGGGCGCCGACCAGCAGTTCCAGGGAGTAGCCACCGGGCGTGCCGTTGCCGGTCAGGACCGGGGAGGCCCAGACCGCTCCTCCCGCCCGGTAGGTCCAGATCCGGCTCCCCGTGGACTCCTTCAGGGCGGAGACGTTCCCGTTGGCCGTACCCACGTAGACCGTCGACCCGGAGACGACCGGGGCCCCGAGGATGGCGCTCCCGGCGACGTAGGTCCAGTTCCTCGCCCCCGTCGTGGAGTTCAACGCCACCAGATCGCCGTTGGTCTCCCCGATGAACAGCCGCTCGCGGGTCGGATCGAGCGTCGCGGGGGCGCGGACGGGGGCGGGCAGGGTGACCGACCAGAGCGACGTGCCGTTGGAATCCGATATCCCCTCGACCTTCCCGGTGCTGGACGTCAGGTACAGCTCTCCGCCGTAGAGGACGGGCGACGTGAGGTTCCCTCCGACCGTCGAGTTCCAGCGCAGGCCCCCCGTGGTCGTCGAGAGGGCGTAGACGGATCCGTCGGTCGCGGTCACGACGACCAGACCCCTGGGGGCATCGACGGCAGGGGAGCTGTTGAACGCGGCGCCCGACGGGTCGGACCAGTTCCAGATCAGGCCGCCGTTCTGGATATCCACCGCGAAAACCTCGCCGGCCGAATCTGCGACGTACGCCACGCCATTGGCGATCGCCGGGGAGCCGAGGACCCCGGCCCCGGTGTCGAAATGCCAGGCGAGATCGACCCAGATATGCCCGCCCGGGGAGACCAGGTTGTTGAGGGCCGGGTCGTTCGGCTCGTACGCCAGGTGCCGGGCGTCGTACCCGAACTGGTCCCAGTTGTTCGCGACGATGATCGGGGCGGTGGCGGATCTCCCGGAGGAGAGACCGGTCGCGACGAGGGAGGTGCGCGCGAAGGCCGCTCCGGCCGGGAGGGTGACGGTGAGGGCGCGCAGGTACCCGGTCGCCGAGCTCTTCTCGGTCGCCAGGACCGACCCCCGGAGGTCGAACGCCACCGTCTCCGAGCTGCCGAATCCCCCGCCCAACAACGTGACCGAACCCGCGGGGGCGACGTACGTCGCCGTCGCGCGTAGGTGGGGGCCCTTGGCGCTGAAGTTCACCGAGAAACCGGAGGTGGCGGGATGGAGGTCGGACTGGCCGGAGGCCGCCACGGCGTAGGCGGTCACCTGATACGTCCCCCCCGCACTGGGTGCGGGGTAGGCGAACGACCAGGATCCGGTCGTCCCGTTGGCCGAGCGGTTGATCGTCGCCCAACTCGCGGCCGGCCCGGGGACCCAGCTCCCCGCCGACGCATCCCACCAGGGGCCACCGGTGCCGCTCGATTGGACGGCCACCACGACCCCAGAGAGCCCCTTGGGATCGGTCGCGGTTCCGCGAACAAGGACGTTCCCGTTCGGATTGGGGAGAGCGGAACCCGTCGTGGGGGAGGCGATCGTCGTCGTCGGGAGCACGGCGTCGTTCCCCCCTCCGACAGCGAATTCGTACAGGAAGCCGTCCGTCGAGCAGAGCAGCAGGCGCCCCGAGGAGACCGCCGGGGACGCCGTGACGTACCCTCCGGTCTGGTAATGGTAGAGCGGCGTCCCGTTGGCCATCGAAACGACGTCCAACCCTCCCGCCAGGTCAGCGACCGCGGCGATCGCCTGCCGGGAGGGGCCGGCGATCGCGGGAGACGAGACCGCCTCGGTCCGGGAGGAATCGTTGTACTTCCAGACCACCGCTCCCGTGCTGGCGTTCAGATCGAACAGGCCGTCAGTGAACCCGAACACGAGGTTTCGGCCCTGCAGGGCCGCCGTGGACCGGCCCCCTCCGTTGACCCCGGCGATCTTGTTGAAATCGACACTCCAGATCTTGGTCCCGTTCGTCAGGTCGAGCGCGTACATGATCCCGTACTTGCTCGGAACGTAGGCCACGCCGTGGGCGAACCCCATCGCGCCGGGCGGGGAGACGGTCACGCCGGCCCCGATGTCGTAGACCCCGGGGGGCGGATTGTAGGTCTGGAACCGCCACACCTCGACGCCGGTGAGGGCGTCGATGGCGTAGACCCCCGCGTCCGGATCCGCGGTCCCGAACAGTACGAGCGGGACCCCGGTCGCGTTCACGGCGGAGGCGACCGGATCCCAGCTCCCGGCGATGATGGGAAAGCCGGAAAACGTCCAATCGATCGCGCAGCTGCCGGAGTCGATCGCCAGCAGCGGCCCGGTCACCGTGGACGAATCCACCGTCCCGACGAAGACCGTCGCGTTCCGTCTCGGAAAGTGCACGACCGTCGGCGACCCCTCGATCGGCTGGGGAGAGATCGCCCGGCAATCGACGGCGCCGGTGCTCGCGTTGAGCTTGAAGACGGCGGCGTTGCGGTCGGTCCCGATGAAAACGGCTCCGTCGGCGACGGCCGGGGTCGCGCGGATGGGAGAGCCCAGCCACGTCCCCCAGACGATCTGCCCGTTCGCGACGTTGACCGCCAGGACATTCCCGGATTCGGTCCCGACGTAGGCCAAGGTCTCTCGGAGGGACGGATCATACGCCACCACCGGCGAATCGAGGGCCGCGCCGAAGAGGTCGGTCGCCCAGGCCACGCCAAGTCGCGTCGCATTCGAGGTGGACAGGGTGCTGCTGGCCGAATATCCGGTGAGTCGAGGGTTCGAGTGGAACTGGGGCCAGTCGTCGATCGAGCCCCGGGGGGACCCGGCGGCGAGGTGCGGGAATGCGGATGGGAAGGGCGGGTGCGAACCCCAGCCCGTCGAAGAGGGGCCGAGCGTCGCTGCAGCCCCGCTCAGCCCGAGGAACGGACTCGCGGGATAGCCTCCTCCCAACGCCGTCAGCGGAACGGCGAGCAGCACGGTGATCGCGACGACCCGGGCGACCTGGTCGAGCCGTAACGCCTGTTGCGGGGCCAGGGCGCCGCGCGCGAGCATTCGCGGGCCGACCGGGACGTCGAGTTATGACGCTTTGTGTTTCGCCGGTGGGAATCGGGGCCCCGAATCTCGGCCGCCCTGCTGAGGTGCGAATCCGGGGCACCGGGGATCGGTCCGCTGCGTGGGGGTTCCACCCCTCCTCGAGGCTCCATGACCCGAATTTCCGGGGCGACCCCACCAGCGGAACGGATACTCCTCCGGTCGCGGCCGGGCGATCCTACGGCGGGACAGGTCCGAAGAACTCCACCCAGTTCCCGTCGGGGTCGCGGAGGTAGAGGAGATTCTCGTAGGTCTCCCGGACCCGGGCGGCGATCGGGAGCTTGAGGCGTCGGATCTTCTTCTCCCACTCCTCGACGTTCGAAACGCGGAAGCCGAGATGGTCGAACTCCGTCCCCTTGCGGATCGGCTCGAAGAATCGCGTCCCCCGGGGGTAGAAGTTCAGCTCGAGACGCTGGGCCGCCCCGGGATACGTCAGGTGCACCCACTCACCGCCATGCTCCATCTTCCCGCGTTTGTGGATCCGGAACCCCAGCTTCCGGTAGAATCGGATCGATCTCGGGAGGCTCCTCACGCGTAGGCCACTGTAGACGAATTCGACCTTGATCGCCGGCATTCCTCCGTTCGAGCCTTGGCTCGGCATATACCTGAGGGGAGCTTCCCTCGGGCCCCCGCCAACTCCCGCTCGGCCTTTGGTGGAACCGCCGAGACGGGTCTTTTCCTCGTGGAACGCCGGTTCGCTCGGTCCCGCCGGCCGAGGCAGGAGAGCTCGCCCCGGGTCCTAGGCCCGTTCCTCGTATGGGCTCGGAACCGCGATGGGATCGAACCTGGGTCGGCGTCCGGCGGTCGAAATCCGCGGGTCGCGCTCAGGCCGGCGCCGGGGCGGGCGCGGGGGCGCTCGTTCCGGAGGGTTTGAGGCTGAGCAGGCCCACGAACAGGAGGAGGATCCCAAGGAATTCGGCGTAGTAGAGGGCCACCGGGAAGGAGGCGATGTACAGCGTGCCGCCGGCCCCGAGCACGAGCGCTCCCGCGACCATCAGGAGCGTCCTCCAGTCGCGGGAGCGGCGTAGTGAGCTCGCGGCCGAGGTCAGCAGAACGATCGTGGCGGGACCGGTGACGAACGTGGATAGGATCAGGATCAGCAGCGGGGGGTTTCCCGTGATGATCCCCTGGGTGACCATTCCGGAGGAGAGGGGGGTGAGGAAGCTCGCTACCCCGAGCACCGCGCAGGTGGCGAGGATGTACCCGGTGTACCCCCGCTCGAGGCGAGGGCGGCGAAGGACCCGGCACGCCCCGATCGAGAGGACTCCCACAAGGGCGGCGGAGAGGAAAACGTACGATTGGAGGAGCGGTTGGTCGACGAGACCGAGGTAGACGACCGTTTCGACGGCCATCGCGCCGCCGGCCATGGCGAGCCCGCCGGCCCACCAAATCTGGACCAAGGCCTTGGCGCGGTACCCGCGAACGAACGCACGTCCCGCGAGAAACCCCAGGGCGGCGGTGAGAAGGGCCAAGGAGACGGCGATCCCAACGGTCTGGGCGTCCATGGCGTGTTCGGGGGGAGACCGTTGTGCTCCTTAAGTCCCGGAGGTAGGTATTCCCGTTCCGGGAGACCCCGCCCCCGGCGCCGCCAGGGATCCGACGGTCCCATCGATTGGCGAGGCGTCCGGCGCCCTCGACGCCCTGCCCGTCGGCGCTCTCCCACAGACCGATGCCGAAGGACGATGGCCGTTCATTCTCCCCTCCGCTCAACTACCTCGGCACCCTGAGGCCCGGCTAGCGATGGCGCGGCTTGCTCGGAGTCGGACCTCCCGCACCGGCGTCCCCTCCGGGGACTCAGCCGTGATCGACTGGCTCCTGGAACCTTCGCAGCCGTCGATCCGATATCTGACCCAGACCCAGTTGCTCGGCCAGCGGCCGACCGACCCAGAGGTCGTCGGGTCCAAAGGCCGCCTGCTCGAGACCGGGTGGGTCCCCGAGCTCCTCTCCGAGGCTGCCCCCGGGGGGTTCCGGCTCGACGCCGAGCGGTTCTACGAGCCGAAGTACCTGTCTCCGAACTGGAAACTGCTCGTCCTCTCCGATCTCGGGGTCACCCGGGACGAACCCCGCATCGCGGCGGCGTGCGGGTCGTGGATCGCTCGTTTCGCCCGGGACGACGGCGGGTTCGCCCCCGAAGGCATGCGTGCCGGCCACCTCTGCACGACCGGGAACATGGCCCGGGCGCTGATCCGGTTCGGCTACGAAGAGCACCCGGCCGTCCGACGGGCGATGGAGTGGCTCGTCGCCAATCAGGCGAAACTCGGGGGCTGGTCGTGCTTCGGGAGCGGGCGGAACCTCGACTCCTGGGAGGGGATGAGTGCCTTCGCCGCCTATCCTCGACACCGGTGGACGACGGAGATGGCCTCGGCGGTCGAACGGGGAGCCGAGTTCTTCCTCGAACGCGAGCTCCATCGCCAGGGCGACCCGTACGCCCCCTGGTTCCGGTTCCACGCTCCGGTCCACTACTACTACGACCTTCTCGTCGGGCTCGACTTCCTGACCGAGCTCGGGTACACCCAGGACCCCCGAATGGCGTTCGCCCTCCGGCACCTTCGGGACCGCCGCCGACCGGACGGTCGATGGGCGCTCGACTCGGCGCAACCGGACGTCGAGGGTTCGAGGGCGCGATGGTTCGAGCAGCACCCGAAGCGGCGCCCGGTCCCCCTCGAGCTCGAACCCGTTGGTCAGCCGAGCAAGCTCGTGACGTTCCGCGCCTTTCGGGTCCTTCGGCGGGTATCGGCCGGAGCGACCGGGCCGCCCGGCGACCGGCTCAGAGCCGCTCGCCCTTGAACTCGGGCGGGAGCGGGGGGAACTTCATCTTCAGCGACCGGAGCGCCTCGACCAGCACGGTGCAGACGACGAGGTCGCGGAACCACTTGCGGTCGGAGGGGACGATGTACCATGGGGCCTCCTTCGTGCTCGTCTGCTCGACCGCTTCCTCGTACGCCCGCACGTACTTCGGCCAGAGCCGCCGCTCCGCGACGTCGCTCGCGCTGAACTTCCAATGCTTGGTCGGGTCGTCGAGCCGCGCCTTCAGTCGGCGCTTCTGCTCCTCCTCCGAGAGGTGCAGGTAGAACTTCAGGATCCTCGTCCCGCTGTCGACGAGGAGCTGCTCGAACTCGTTGATCTCCCGGTAGCGCCGTCGCCAGGTCGCCTCGGTCACCAGGCGATGCACCCGGGCGGCGAGGACGTCCTCGTAATGGCTCCGATTGAAAATGACGATCTCGCCTTTCTCGGGGGTCTGCGCGTGGATCCGCCAGAGGAAGTCGTGACCGGCCTCGATCGGCGTGGGCACCCGGAACTGGGCGACCCGGACCCCCTGCGGGTTCACCCCTTCGAAGACCCGACGGATCGTCCCGTCCTTCCCCGCGGTGTCCATCCCCTGCAGGACCACGAGCACGCTGTGCTGGTGCCCGGCATACAGGAGTTCCTGGAGCGGTTCGAGCTCCGCGCGAAGCTTGGCGAGGCGTTCGATCCCTCCCGACTTCTTCCCATCGAAGCCGGTCGTATCGTCGGTGCCCCACTCCCTCAACTGGAGCTTCGACCCGGGCCGGACCTGGTAGTTCTTCACCGCGCGATCCGATCCGATGGGCCCGTCCCGCCGTATAGCGGGCTGGGCGGCCCCTGGTCGAGCGCCCCATCCGGGACGACCCCTTAACTCCGCCGCGTCCGGGTTCCCCGACCCGCCTGCCCCCGGGAAACCCCACAATCGCTTTCCCCTGACGGAACTGAGGACGCCCGTGGATTTTCGCTCGCTCGAGCGCGGCGCGTGGACCGACCCGGCCGTGGCGGGAGCGTACGCCGAGACCTGGGGCCCCGCGGTCCAGAAGGCCGGGGTGGCGGTCGCTCGCTCGACCGACGTCGCGTCGGGACTCTCGGTCCTCGACGTGGCGTGCGGGCCGGGGACGGTGACGAGCGCATGCCGGGAGGTCGGTGCCCGGGTCGTCGCCATCGACCTCTCCGGGGCGATGCTCCGGCTTCTCGTCGCTCGTTTCCCGGACGTTCCCGTCGGCCGGGCGAGCGCCGAGCATCTTCCGTTCCGCGACGCCAGCTTCGACCGCGTGCTCTGCAACCTCGGTCTGCTCCACTTCCCCTCCCCCGAAGCGGCGCTCGCCGAGGGGAGGCGGGTCCTCCGGCCCGGAGGTCGGGGGGCGTGGTCGGTGTGGGGCGCCGACGCCGAGCTGATGCAGCTCGTGCCGGATGCCCTCGACGAGCTGGACCTGCACCCGCAGCTCCCCGAGGCCCCCGGGTTCTTCCGGTTCTCCGACCCGAAGATCTTCTCCGACGCGCTGCGCGCCGCCGGCCTCGATCCCGAGCCCACCGTCCGGGTGGAGTATCGCGTCTCGCTCCCGAGCGCGGACGTCTTTTGGAAAATGGTCTACGACGGCTCCGCCCGCACCCGCGCGGCGCTCCGGACGCTCACCCCCGAGCAGGCGGCGGAAGTGAGGCGGGTCGTCGGGGAGTACCTCGAGGACTACCGGAGCACGAAGGGGTTCGCCGTGCCGACCTCGGTCGTCATCGGCACGGCGAGCCGGGGCTAAGGCACCGGTTCAGCCGGCGCGCGGGTCGTCATCGATCGCCCGAGCGAACGCGCTCAGCATCTCGCTCGCCGACGCGAGGTGGCGCTGAGAGATCTGCTCGACGTTGACGCCGATCGGCACCGACAGCCCGGCGTGCTGGGCGGCGCGATGGACCTGGCTCCAGAGGTGCAGCGCGTGCTCGATCGACCGTCCCGTCGCCCCCTTCTCGTCCCCGTTCAGGATCGCCCGTTCCGCCGACTCCGGGACGTCGGCCCCGAGCCACCGCACGAACTCGGCGTCCCCCTCATCGGCGACCGGGGCGACGCTCAGCAAAACGCTCGAAGGCGGCCGGCCCGCCTGGGCGCAGAGCTGGTCGTACTCGCGAAGGACCTTCAGCACCGCATCGGGCTCGAACAGGATCTGGGTGGTGAAGAACCCCGCCCCGGCGCGCGTCTTCGCGAGCATCCGGTGCGCCTCGCCGGTCCGCTGGGGGATCGCGATGTTCCCGAGGAGCCCGTCGGCCCCGTCGAGGATCGGGCGGCAGATCCGGTCGGCCTCGGCGACGGAGGGTCCGGAGTAGGGGATGTAGCGGCTCGACCCGCCGACGAGGACGACGTGGGGGACGCCGCGCTCGACCGTTTCGCGCGCCCACTCCGCCAGGGCGTCGGCCGAAGGCAGGTGCGCGACGACCTTGTTCACGATCGCCTCGCATCCGGTGCGCTCGGAGAGGCCGTGGGCGAACCCGCGGATGTCACCGGAACGGTAGTACGGTCGTCCGTCGTGGTTCTCGTCGACGAGCTCGGGGACGTCGATCGCGTCGACGCGCTCGACGCGGCCGACGAGGCGGGCGAGCTCTTCGAGCAGGGCGAGGCTCTTCTCGGGACTGGCGCGGGCGCTCGGCGGCACCGGTTCGAACAGCAGCGGTCGGCGGGCGAGCGCCTCCCGGAACCGTCGGTGCATCCTCGCCGACCCCGCCGCTGGCCCTGCCGAGGCGGGGCGCATTATACGCTTTCACCCGGGCCGGGGGGTTGCGGCCGATGCAACCCGCCCGCGTCGGGAACAATCAGGCCGGGGACCGCCGACGTTTCCCGAGGAGCCGGCGCGCGTTGCCGCCGAGGATCTGGTCCTTCTCGGCCCGGGGGTAGTCGAGCGACTCGATCATCCGGGTCGCGAGCTCGAGCGACTCCAGCGGCCAGTCCGATCCGTAGAGGACCCGGTCGACCGTCCCCATCGCCGCGAGGGCGTTCTCCATGCGACGCTGGGCGCGCGCGATCTGCCGCTCGTAGTACGGGAGTCGCGGGGACCAGACGAGCCCGGAGGTGTCGGTGTAGACGTTCTCGTTCTTGTAGACCACCTCGGCGGCCTCCTCGACCCACGGATTTCCGAGGTGGCAGAGCACGAAGTTGACGTCCCGGTGGTCGACGGCGACCTCGTCGACCTCGATCGGCCGGGAGAACTTAATCTTCCCCATCGGATCGAGCGTGTCGCCCTGGTGGTAGAGGACCGGGATCTGGCGCTCGGCGGCGAACCGATAGACCGGGGCGAGCCGCTCATCGTGGGGGTAGAAGTGGCGGTATCCCGGGTACAGCTTGATCGCCCGGAGCTCCGGGTTCTGTCCCCAGAGCGCCACGGCGTGAGCGACTTCGTCGGCGCCCCGGGTGGGATCGACGGTGGAGGTCGGCCACAGCCGGCCCCCGCTGGCGCGGAACATCAGCTCCGCCTCCTCGAGGGTCGCCTCGACCCCGGGGGCGCTCTCCAGCTGGAGCAGGAGCCCATCGGAGATCCCTTGGGCGTCCATCTCGCGGGTGAGCCCTTCGACGGTGAAGTCGAGCCCGAGGTCGTACCGGTTCACCTCGGGTTGGGGCCAGTACTGGCTCAGGTGCAGATGAAAGTCGAACCGGTGACCGTTCCCCACGGCCGCGGCCGGCGGCTTCTCGCCTTTGCGGTTTGGGGTCTCGCTCCCGTGACGGGATCGCGGGGCGCCCCGCCCGGTGCCCGTCCCGTTCGCGCTTCGACGCCCGGGGCGCTGGCGGGTCATACCCATCCCACGGTGCGTCCCCCTATCATCCCGTCGGGGGGAGCGGCCGCGTCGGGTTGATAACCGACCGGACCTTGCCGAGGACGAGCACGGACGATGACCGCCCCGCAGGAGTGGTTGAGCTACCCGGACGCCCCCCGTATCGGTGCGACTCCGCCCGGCCCGAAGTCGAGGGAACTCCTCGCCCAGCAGGCCGCGTGGGAGAGTGAGGCCGTCGTCTATCCGAAGTACTTCCCGATCGCCGTCCGGGAGGCCCGGGGCGCCACGATCGAGGACGTCGACGGCAACCGCTACATCGATTGGGTCTCCGGGGTCTCGGTCCTGAACCTCGGCCACCGGCACCCGCGACTGAGGGCGGCGCTCGATCACCAGGCCGATCGGATCTGGCACTCCCTGGAGCTCCCGACGGAGGCGCGGATCGGGTTCCTCCGGGAACTGCGCAGCGTCCTTCCCGGCACGCTCCGCGATCGGGCCCGGGTCCTGTTCACCGTCACGGGCGGCGACTCGGTCGAGACGGCGGTCAACCTGGCGGACTTCGCGAAGAAGCGCCACGGGGTGATCGCCTTCTCGGGAGCCTACCACGGGGTGCACGGGGGCGCCGCCAACCTCACCAGCGGTCGGAAGTACCGGCAGACGAGCTCGTTCCACGGCGGCAAGGTCGTCCGGGTCCCCTACCCCGATCCGTACCGCCCGATCCTCGATCCGGACGGCGGGGTCGCCGGAACGATCCGGTTCCTCGAGCACCTGATGAACGACCCCTACTCGGGGGTCGACGAGGTCTCGTCCGTCCTGGTCGAGCCGATCCTCGGCGAAGGAGGTTATGTGGTGCCCCCGGACGATTTCCTCCCCGCGCTCCGCGAGTTCTGCGATCGGCACGACCTCCTGCTGATCATGGACGAGATCCAGACCGGGCTCGGCCGGACCGGCAAGATGTGGGCCACCGAGCACGCGGGGGTCACACCGGACATCCTGTGCATCGCGAAGACGATCGGGGGAGGGATCCCGGTGTCGATGGTGGCCTACCGGGACAACCTGGCCCCGGAGCTCCCCGCCGGATTCCACCTCGGGACCTATCGGGGCAACCCCCTCGCGCTCGCCGTCGGCACCGAGGTCATCAAGATCCTCAAGGAGGAGGAGTGGATCGGACGGGTCGCCCGGGTCGGCCCCAAGCTACTCAAGCGGTTCCAGGAGATCGCCTCGAGCCACCCGTCGATCGGTCACGTTCGAGGCCGGGGGTTCATGATCGGCATCGAGTTCGTCCAGGGAGGCGCCGAGCGGGGTCCGTGGGGCGAGCGGGCCAAGGCGATGCGGCGGGAGATGTTCGGCCGAGGACTGCTGATGCACACCTGCGGACCGAGCGACCAGGTGCTCCGCTTCATCGGTCCCCTCATCACCGAGGATGAACTTCTCGACCGGGGCGTCGCGATCTTCGAGGAGACCCTGACCGCCCTCGATACCGGGCCGACCCTCTCCACCCCCGCCCGACGAGGGGTCCCGGGGATCCCGCCCCCCGAGCACCCCCCGGGACCCCATATCCTTCCCCCGACGCACCCGCTGCCCGCGCCCCCGCCTCCGGGCCGCAGCCTCCCGTGAGCCGGGTTCCGCCAGCAGGGTTCATCCTCCGTCAAGGTTAGGCCGGCCCATGCCCCGCCGTCCGGCGCCCCCGCCCTCGTTCGATCCGCCGCTCGGCGACCCCCACGCCCGGATCCACATCGCCCCGGTCGGGTTCGAGGTCGAGCGGGTCACGCACACGCTGCTCGCCGAGCGGGCCGACCGGGTCTACCTGTTGACCCGGTCCGAGGACGACCGCGCCCGTCCGTTCCTCGACGAGATCGTCCGGCGGCTCCGGAAGGACCGACACCGCATCGACGTGCGGATCCGGCCGACGCAGATCTGGGACGTGTTCGGCGCGCTCGGGGAGCTCCGCTCGATCTTCGAGGCGGAGCATCGGGTCGACCGCCATGCCCCTGGCGTCGTCCCGATCCGGGTGAACGTCTCCACGGGCACGAAGATCACCGCCATCGCCGGGACCCTCGCCTGCATGCTGTGGCGCGGGGAACCGTACTATGTGCAGGTGTCGCAATCGTGGTACTCGGGGCTCACCCCGAAGGTCCGATCGGTGAACGACGTCGTCCGCCGCGTCGACCCCGTGTCGATCTACGAGCTTCGGGCCCCGGCGCCGGAGCTGGTCGATGTCCTCCAGGCGCTCGACCGGCGCGGCGGCAGCCTACGGAAACGCGAGCTGATCCGGGAACTGGGTCTCGACCGGCCCCTCCCGGGGGAGGGAGCGGGCCGCGTCCCGTCCCCCCAGGCGCAGCACAGTCGGCT
>Ga0210384_10001704_pt1 | contig 28838 bp, 20 predicted proteins | sample IncBWH2MmetaG_FD_160574 | JGI IMG/M metagenome (GOLD analysis project Ga0210384, IMG submission 160574) | Forest soil microbial communities from Barre Woods Harvard Forest LTER site, Petersham, Massachusetts, United States - Inc-BW-H-2-M | ecosystem: Environmental > Terrestrial > Soil >...
TACCACGACTTCCACATGGCGGAAGACTTCGTGGAGACCCAGCCGGAGTCGGAGGAGGAGCTGTTCTTCGAGTTCGGCGAGGAAGAGATCCGCAGCCTGCCGCAGGAGGTGCTGGACAGCGACTAGCGACTAGCGACTAGCAGAAGTGCCGCGACTGGCGACAGGCGGAGCCGCGGCCGACTAGGAGCGGCACGCCTCCATTTTTGCCTGTGCTCGAGCCATAGGCCTCAGGTCGAAGCAAGAGGGCGGTCCCGAGAGGGATCGCCCTTTGGTTTTCAGGGGCAGTTTTGAAGCGCTTCGCGAAAGCGTCTGGGCTCCGCTCCGGTAACTCGACGGTGGCGCCTCCTCCGGCATCCGGGTGGCCACGGCCATGCTAGTCTCGCGGCTCCGCGAGGAGGATTATGGAAGAAGTCGGGATCAGGATCTTGAAGGATCACTTCTTCGACGAGCGCCTGAACCTGGCGGCGCGGCGGGAGGCGGGGGAGGAGTGAGTGATCATCCGCGAGCACAGGCCGGAGGACTTCGAGCGGCTGTTCCAGATCGATCAGGCGGCGTTCGTGCCGGCGTTGGCATACTCGCGGGCGGAGCTGCAGTACTACTTGCTGGCCCGGCGCTCCAAGACGCTGGTGGCGGAGGTGGAGGGCGAGGTCGTGGGGTTCGTCAACGCCCGCTGCGCGCAGCGGGGATGGGGGATGGTGACGACGCTCGACGTGGCGCCTGGCTGGCAGCGCCAGGGGATCGGCGGCAAGCTGATGGCGGCGATCGAGGAGTGGCTCGTCGAGCAGGGCGTACGCGTGGTGGCCCTCGAGACGCCGGCCGACGAGGGCGGCGCGCGGCAGTTCTACGAGCAGCACGGCTACCAGCTGGGCGGGTGCGTGCGGGGCTATTACCACGGCCGGCTCGACGCGTTCTCGATGGTCAAGCGGCTGGGGGCCGAGAGCCAGGCGTGAGCCGGCGGGCCGGGAATCGGCGGCCTTGATGATCACCACTCCCAAGCGGTAGCTGCACCGCGGCACGATCATACGCGCATTGAGATATGCAGATAGCGTGATTTATTATTGTCTGTCCGAAAGGCAATGCCTCGAGCTTCTGTGCCGAAATCGCCGAAGCTGCGCGATGGATGACAAGACGACGCACGGCACGGTGATTGCTTGTGAAGATTAGGGTGTTGTGGTGTACGATATTGGTAGATATGTCAAGCGACGCTGGACGCTGGAGGGTGGCCCCGTGCGGGACGTTGCGATGCTGGTCGAGGTTCGACTGGGATGAGGCGGTGGCGTCGGCGGGGCGCCCGGTGTTCGAGCCGGCCTGAGATGCCCGAGATGGCGCGCGTCCTGGACGCCGCGGGCCGCGGCGAGCCGGACGCCGCGAGGCAGCTCCTGCCGTTGGTGTACGACGAGCTGCGCTCCCTCGCCCGCTCCCGCATGGCGCGGTTCAGCCGCGATCAGACCCTGAGCCCTACCGAGCTCGTCCACGAGGCGTACCTGCGAGTGGCGAGCGGTCGGAGCGAGAGCTTCGAGGGGCGCCGCCACTTCTTCTTCGCCGCCAGCCGCGCGATGCGCGACATCATGGTGGAGAACGCCCGCCGCAAGGCGAGCCTCAAGCGAGGCGGGGAGTACCTGCTGGTGACAGCCGGGCTCGAGCAGGTGGCCGTCGAGGGCCCGCGCGAGAGCCTCCTCGAGCTGGATCTCGCCCTCCAGAAGCTCGAGCGCGAGGTCCCCGAGCGCGCCCAGGTCGTCCTGCTGAGCTACTTCGCCGGCCTCACCCATCCCGAGATCGCGGAGGTGCTGGGCCTCTCACTGGCGACGGTCGAGCGGCGCTGGGGCTACTCCCGTGCCTGGCTGCGCCGCGAGCTCACTGCCGCTTCCCGTGACCCGCGGGACGAAGGCGCTCATGGACCACAGAGATGAAGCCGAGACCCTGCTCGCACGGGTCCTGGTCCTCCCGCCGGCAGAGCGGGAGACCTTCCTCGACGCCAGCTGCGAGAGCCCGGAGCTGCGGCGGGAGGTGGCCGACCTCCTTCCCTATGCCGAAGGCGACCCCGCGTTCCTCAGCAGCCCGGTGCCGCGGCCGGTGATGCCCGACCTGGGCCAGCTGCTGGCGGCGGCGGCCGGCGATCACGCCGTCGCCGTGGCGAGCGGCCTGCCCGACGAGATCGCCGGCTACCGCATCGTGCGGCTCCTGGGCTACGGCGGCATGGGGATGATCTACGAGGCTCGGCAGCGCGACCCCGAGCGCTCCGTAGCCTTGAAGCTGCTCTATCCGGGTCCGGTCACCCCGCACCTCCTCCGCCGCTTCGTCGCCGAGGGCCAGATCCTGAGCCGCCTCGATTCGCCGGGGATCGCGCAGATCTTCGAGGCCGGCGTCGAGCAGATCGGCGATCCGACCGGCAGGGTCTACCCCCTGGCCTACCTGGCCATGGAGCTGGTCGAGGGAGAGCGTCTCGACGCCTACTGGGCGCGGGCCGACCTCTCGGCGGCCGACCGGCTGCGGGTCTTTGCCAAGGTCTGCGACGCCGTCGACCACGCTCATACGCGCGGGATCATCCACCGGGACCTCAAGCCAGCCAACATCCTGGTGACGGGAGAGGGGCAGCCGAAGATCCTCGACTTCGGTATCGCCCGGCCCGTCGCGACGGGTGCCGAGGATCCGGCGCGGCTGACCCCCTCCGGCCAGATCCTCGGCAGCCTCGCCTACATGAGCCCGGAGCGGCTGAGCGGCGATCCACGCCGGGGGGACGTCGGCTCGGACGTCTACGCTCTCGGCGTCATCCTCTCTGAGATGCTCGCCGGCCGGCTCCCCTTCGATGTCCGCGATCTATCCCTGTCGGCCGCGGCGGCGCTGATCGAGAGGAGCGCTGCCTGCCGCCCGGGCGCGCTCGATCCGGCCCTTCGCGGCAACCTCACGACCATCATCGGCAAGGCGATGGAGAAGGTCCCGGAGCACCGCTACCGCTCCGCCGCCGCTCTCGCCGCGGACATCCGCCGCCACCTCGACGGACAGCCCATCGTCGCGCGGCCCACCGCGCGCTGGGTTCGCCTCCTCCGTCACCGCAAGGTCCGCGGCGGCGGGCTCGCGGCCGCGCTGGCGCTCGCCGCGGGAGCGGCGGTGGCGGCAGCCTGGCTCGCACGGCGACGGCAGCGCGCACAGCGCGCGCGTCACGTGCGGAAGAATCTGCGAAATCCATGAGGGGTTTTGTCAGCAGTTTTCAGCTTAATCATCAGACGTCCTATCAGGGAGCTGAGCATGGCACAGCCGAGCGGAACGGGAGAGGCGCCTCCGATCCTCCTCGATCTCGGAAAGATCAGGGGAAAGGTCGTCCGCCAGTTCAGGGAAGGGCGTGGGCCGCTGGTGGACGAAGTCCGCCAGATCCTGGCGGAGAGCCGGAAGAACCTCGGCGCGGAGACGGCGACGAAGGAGCTCGTGCCCATCGTGCTCGTCTACGAGAAGAAGCGGAAGCGCCGCAAGCGCGGCAACTTCTTCCCCCTCTGTTGAGTGAGCAGGGTCCGCCGTCCATCACTGCTGGATGAAAGGAGCAAGGCATGGCGCAAACGACGAGTACCTCCAAGGCGGCCGCGGAGAGCACGCCAGGCACCGCGGCGGCTTCGGAGCCGACGGCAGACTCGCGGCCGACCGTCTATGAGAAGAAGAAGAAGAAGAAGAAGTACTCGCGCGGCCTGAAGGAGCCGCAGAAGCTGGGGGAGGGCCTGTCGCGCTCGGCGGAGCGCCTCGCTCAGGCGGTGGCGGATGGCCTCTCCGAGACCCGCCGCCGCGGCAACAAGTCCGCCCGCAAGAAGCGCGATGGGCTCATCAAGGACGCCGTACGCAACGTCGGTCGCGGGCTGGAAGAGGCGATCAGCAAGGCGTCGAAGGCGCCGACCGACCTGACGAAACGAGTCTCGACGAGGCGGCTGACCCGGCTCGTGGTGCCGCCGCCGCTCAACAGCTTCTTGAAGTAGCCGGCCGACGCGCCGACTCGTCCGGGCGTCGGTGGGGGCGCCGCCTGGATGGGCCGGAGTGTCTCCGCTCGCGCTCCGTGAACCACTGCCAGAGCCACCGCCATCCATGCCAGAGCCTCTACCAGGACCCGACGACGGCAGCTTGGGCCCTGCGGCGGGCGGTGGGAGCGCGCCGCACGCTGCCCGCCGGCGGCGTAAGAGGCGCGCGGCGCCCGAAGTCCTGGTTTTCCCTCCTCGGCCCGGCCCCTCGGCGCCCGCCACGAGCGGCACGATCGCCGCTGCGATCCCGCCGCGGGCCCGTACCGAGCGCGCCAGCGCCGGCATCTTCCGGGTCGCGTTCCGGCTCGTCGAGCTGTCGGCGCTGATCGTCTATTTCGCCGGCGCCGGCTGCCTCGACTGGGTGATCGTCGACTGGCGGTACTTCGTCCTCCGCCGGCGCTCCCAGCTGAGCCGCAGCGCACGGCTGGCCGACCGGCGAGCGGACCGGCTGAGCCGGGTCCTCGAGCTCCTGGGCGGGACCTTCATCAAGATCGGCCAGCAATTGGCGATCCGAGCGGACGTGCTGCCACAGGTCTACTGCGACAAGCTCGAGCACCTGCTCGACCAGTACAAGTACAAGCCGATCCCCGAGGACTATGTCCGGCGGGTCGTCGAGCGCCATACCGGCAAGCGGATCGCCGAGACCTTCGTCACTCCCTTCGACTACTCGCCCCTGGGCAGCGCGTCCATCGCGTGCGTCTACAAGGCGACGTTGGCGAGCGGCGAGGTGGTGGCGGTCAAGGTCCGGCGGCCGAAGATCGTCAAGATCTTCACCGCGGACCTGAAGGCGCTCGACCTGGTCCTGCGCACGGCGGAGTTCCTGACCCTGCTGCGGCCCGGGATCACGGCGAGCTTCCGGTCCGAGATCAGGGAGATGCTTCTCGACGAGCTCGATTTCCACGCCGAGACCCGCTACCAGGAGCTGTTCCGCCGCTATTTCAAGAGACGGAAGAAGTTGCGGACGACGGCTCCCAAGCTCTACTTCGATCTCTGCGGCCGCGACCTCCTGGTCAGCGACTTCGTCGACGGCACGTGGATGGGCATCTGGATGAAGGACCTCATGGGCGCCTTGAAGTCGGGCGACACGGCGTACCGCGAGGCCTTGCGCGTCCGCGGCATCGATCCCGAGAGCATCAGCCTCGAGAAGATCGCCAAGCTGCTGATCCGCGGCAGCCACTACGGCTTCTTCGAGTGCCCGTTCTTCCAGGGCGATCCCCATCCGGGGAACATCCTCATCCAGCCCGGCAACCACATCGTCATGGTCGACTTCGGCGCCTGCGGCGTCTTCGCCGAACGGGAACGCCACCAGCTCGCGCAGCTGCACTACTACGAAGCGCGCGAGGACATCGGCGGCATGGTGCAGGGCGTGATCAGTCTCATGGAGCCGTTGCCCCCGATCGACGTCGATGCCTTCCGCCGCGGGCTCGAGGACGCCTGGTGGAAGGGCTTCTACGGCGTCAAGAGCCGGCACGCGCAGTGGTGGGAGCGGACCTCCTTCCAACTCTGGACGGCGCTCCTCGGCCAGGTGCGGGAGTATCGGATCCCCCTGCCGCTCAACGTGCTGCGGATGATCCGCGCGACGCTCCTCTACGACACGGTGGCGGCGAGCATCTATGCCGACATCGACGTCTTCAAGGAGTACCGGAAGTATTACAACGGCTACGCGCGGCGCGTCCAGCGACGCATCCAGAGGTCGCTCGTGCGCCAGCTCCTCTGCGGCCCCGACCCGGCCAACTACGTCCGGCTCGCCCGCCTGTGGGACGTGGGCAACGTGCTGCTCCAACGCGCGCAGGTCTTCCTGGAGCAGCCGCTGCCGAACTTCGCGGCGCTGGTCAGCAAGGGCTTCGACCTCTTGATGGTGGGCCTCAAGTGGTTCCTGATGTCCACCATGGTCACCGGCGCGGCGCTGCTCGCGGGGATCTGGCTCGCCTTCGGGCCCTTCGGGCAGCCCAGGCCTGCGCGTGACACCGCGTGGGACTACCCTCGCGAGTTCCTCCACGTCCTGCGGCACTCGATGAGCGTGTCCACTCTGCATCGGTCCGAGACCGTGATGATCGTCTGGCTCGCGCTCATGGTGCTGATCGCGCTCAAGTACCTCCGCCAGGCGTGGTTCCGGCTCTCCGACAAGGACTTCCGCCAGCTCGGCGGCCAGACCGTCATCTGAGAACGAGGGATGCCCTTCTTCGCCATGCCGTACCAGGTCCTCTTCCACGACACCATGGCCTATGGCTCGCACCACCACATGGTCAACATCAAGCTGCAGAACATCGCCCGCGAGACCATCCTCTTTGCCAGCCGCGTCGACGGCCGCACGGTCTGGCAGGAGCAGCTCAAGGACATCGTGATGCTGACGCGGGAGGTCTACAGCCTGAACCTGGCGCCGGTGGATCTTGGGCAGAAGGTGGCGGTGCTGCTGACCTACGAGGACCCGACCCACAGCACGGTGCGGCTGTGCTTCCGCATCGTGCGTTGCGACGGCCAGCCGGTCGCCTGCGGCTACCAGACGATGGTCCTGATGGACCGCGCGACCCAGGCCCTGGTGCCGCCGCCGCCGATGCTCGCGCAGTACCTCGACACCGACCGCGAGGACAGCCTCGTCGAGCGGCTGAGAGAGCCGCCCTTCGGCGAGCGGGCGAGAAGCGGCGGACACTCGCTCAAGGACATCTTTCCGCCCGAGGTGCGGGCGCTGGGCGCGCACGTGGCGAACGCCGAGCGCGCGCAGGCGACGCCGAAGATCATCGACGTCTCACTCCGGGAGTTCGATCTCTGACGCCGGCGATCCGAGGCCATGCACGAGCCAGCACAGCAACCGGCGAGCGGGCGAGGGACGGTCTTCCTGTTCCCCGGTCAGGGTTCCTACGACGTCGGGATCCTGCACGACCTGAGGTCGGCCGGCCATCCGGAGACGGCGCCATGGTTCGTCCAGGCCGACGCCGTCGCCCGGCGCCTCCTCGGCGAACCCTTCCTGCCGCTCGTCACCGCGGCTTCGCCCGAACGGCGCCAGGCCATCGCCGAGGCCTCTCCCGATCTGCAGCAGCTCGGCATCTTCCTGGCCGGCGTCGCGACCGCGCGGCTCCTCGAGCATCACGGGGTGCGGCCGGACCTGCTGGTCGGCCATAGCTTCGGCGAGCTCGCGGCGCTCGGCGCGGCCGAGGTCTTCGACCTCGAGAGCGGGCTCGAGATCGTCTGCCGGCGCTTGCTCGCCGTCCGCGCGGCCGAGGCCGCGGGCGGCATGGCGGCGCTCGCCTGCGGCCCGGACCGCGCGGCGGAGCTGCTGGCGCGGCTCGGCGGCTCGGGCGGCCACGCGATCGAGATCGCGGTGCTCAACCATCCGCGCCAGACGGTGGTCTCCGGCCCGTGGCGAGAGCTCGAAGCTCTGGGCGGCATCGCCGCGCAGAACGGGATCACGCTGACGATCCTCAAGAGCTCCCATCCGTTTCACTCATCGCACCTCGCCCCCGCCGTCGACCGCTTCGCCGCCAGCCTCAGGGCCTACGTCTTCGCACCCCCGCGCGTGCCGGTCTATCTGCCGACGGAGCGCCGCCTGTTCTCGCCGGGCCTCGACCTGCCGGCGCTCCTCGCCTCGCAACTCACCCGCCGGCTCGACTTCGCGGGGGCCGTGCGCGGCGTTGCCGCGATGGGCTACCGCCGCTTCGTCGAGGTGGGGCGCGGCGACCTCGTCGGCAAGCTGGTGGTGAAGAACATCGGGGCCGACGGCGTGACGGTCCTCTCGACGGCGCAGCCCGGCGAGCCGCTGCGCGATGGACTGGCGCGGGTCGCGAGGCTCCTCGGCGGGGGAGCGGCAGCCGGCGGCGCCCTGCGCCCGACCCCGCCGCCCGTCGACGGCGATCGGCTGGCCGAGGTGGCGACCCTCCTGCGCGACGCGGCGGAGCGCGTCGAGCGTGCCGCGCGCCTGCTGCCGGCGATCTCGCCCGCCCGCGCGGCGGCGGCGGCGGCGGCGGCGGAGACCGCGGACGCCCGGCTCGTCGAGCCTCCGCCGGAGCCCTGCCCGCAATTGCCGATCGCGATCGTCGCCATGGGTTGCGTTCTCCCCGGCGCGGCCGATCCGGACGAGTTCTGGGCGAACGTGCTCGCGGGAGTGAGCGGCATCGTCGACCTGGCGGAGCAAGATCCGTGGCTCGGCCACGACTTCCTCGCTGGCCGCGACGGGAGCCAGTTCGAGGTGGTCCCCGACAAGACCTACACCTTGCTGAGCGGCGCCATCCTGGCGGTCCCCTACGATGCAGCTCGGCTGGGGACGTTCTATGACGAGGAGAGTTACGGCGCCCTCACCCGCGGCCAGAAGCTGCTCGCCCGCGCCCTCGGCCAGAGCCTCGCCGCCCTCCCCGCCGGCGCCCTGGCGAAGGCCGCCAGCCGAGTGCAGTGCATCCTGGGCGCCACCGCCGACGGCTCGAACGAGTACGACGAGGCTCGCTTCTTGGAGAGTGTGCGCGAGGTGCTGTCGGAGGTCGAGGACGTCGGCCTTCCCACCGCGCAGCGCCAGGCGCTCGCCGCCCGGCTCGAGCGGCTCCCCGGCTTGCGCTCCGGCGACAGCGAGGCGCTCCGCCAGCACGAGCTCTACCGGGCCGTGGCCGGCCGGCTGCTGGGCGGCGGAGTGCCGACCTACGTCGTCGACGCCGCCTGCTCGTCGTCGCTCTACTCCATCGACCTCGGCCTCACCGCCCTCCGGAGCGGCGAGGCGGACATGGTGGTAGCGGGCGGCGTGTTCGCCGCCGGGCCGGCCAACAACACCCTCTTCGCCCAGTTCCGCGGGCTGACCCCCCACGCCAGCCGGCCTCTGGACGCCGCGGCGGACGGAGTGGTGTTCGGCGACGGCGCCGCCGTGGTCGTGCTGCAGCGGCTGCCGGAGGCGCTGGCGGCGGGCGCTCGGGTGCTCGGCGTGATCCGCGCCATCGGCCTGTCGAGCGACGGCAGGAGCGCCTCCGTCAACGTGCCGCAGTCGGCCGGCCAGAGCCTGGCGATCCGGCGCGCCTACGCGGCGAGCGGTCTCTCCCTGGACACCGTCCAGCTCGTCGAGGCCCACGCCACGGCGACGCCGGTGGGCGACGCCGTCGAGTTCCGCTCGCTGGCCGAGGTGTTCGCCGCCCGCTCGGGAGGGCTGCCGCGAGTTCAGCTCGGCAGCGTCAAGGCGCTGATCGGCCACACCGGCTGGGTGTCGGGCGTCGCCTCGCTGATCAAGGTCCTCAAGGCCTTCGCCGCGCGGACCATCCCGGCGCAGCACAACTTCACGTCGCCCCACCCCGATCTCGATCTCGCGGCTTCGCCCTTCGAGATCGCGCGCCTGGCGCTGCCGTGGCCAGCCAACCTGCCGTCCTGCCCGCGGCGCGCCGGCATCAACGGCTTCGGCTTCGGCGGCACCAACGCCCACCTGGTGGTCGAGGAGCTCGACGAGGCCTACCACCGGCGGCTCTGCCGCGCGCTCGCCTCCGAGGCGCCGCCGCGGCCGCAGGAGATCGTGGTGGCCGCCGTCGCGGGCCTGTTCCCCGCCGCCGATGGGCTGGCGGCCGAGGCGCCCTCGCCGTCCTCATCGCCCTCCTCGGGCGCGCGCTTCCGGCGTGCGGAGCTGCGGCTCCCCGACGGCAAGCTGCTGCTCCCCGACGTGACCGATCACATGGACGCCAGCCAGTACCTCACCGCGCTCGCGGCGGAGCGGATCTTCGCCGCCCTGCCGCGGGCGCTGCCGGAGCTCGCCGAGGAGATCGCCGTCGTCGTCGGCCTCGAGGGGAAGACGGAGCGCGGGGTGCGGGCCAACGAGCGCATCTTCCTCGACCGCCTGCGCCGCCTCGCCGCCGAGAGCGCGCCGTCCGCCGCCGCGCGGCAGGCCGAGGAAGGCCTGGTCTCGGCACTCGCCGAACGGCTCGCCCGGCGCTCCCTCCCCTCGGGTCCCTACACCCTCTCCGGCCTGATGCCCAACGTGGCGGCCAGCCGCGTGTCGAACCTCTTCGGCCTCAAAGGTCCGAACCTGGTGATCGACATGGGGGAGGGCTCGCTCGTCCAGGCCCTGACAGTCGCCGCCGGCCTCCTTGCCCACGGCGACTGCCGGATGGTGCTCGCCGGCGGCCTCCACGCCGCGGCCAGGGAGGGGGGGAGTGACAGCGAAGGCGTCGTGATGCTCGCGCTCGCGAGCGCCGAGACCGCCCGCGCCCTCGATCTCCCCGCCCTCGCGACCTTCACCTCCGCGGCGCCGCCGGCGGCCGCGGCAGCGGCCGCGGCGCCGGGCGCGGCCACCGCGGCCGGCCGCCGGTGGCGCGGGGCCCAGGGCGGCGTCGAGGTCCTGGCGGCGCTTCGCCAGGTACCGGAGAAGGGCGTCGCGGCGGCCGTCGGCGGCGGGCCGACCGGGCGCCGCCTGGTCTTCGCGCCCACCGCCGGCGCGGCACCGGCCGCGGCGACCGCCACGCGCCGCCACGCCGAGCCTGAGCGGTCGTCAGGCCCAGAGCCGCCGCCGTCCACCCATGCCTATGTCCAGGGGACCCCGATCGACGCCTACACGCCGATCCTGATCGCGGCACCGCCGACTGCCCCGGCGGCATCGCTCACCGGCCGCCGGCTCCTCGTGCTCGCCGACCAGCCGGATCTCTGGGCGAGCCTCGTCCGGTCGGGGAGCCTGGCCGGGGTGGCGCACTCGGTCGTCTGCCCGGCGGACCGCGAGGTGCCAGGCGCCGTGGCCCTCGACCTCGGCTCGGCGGCGGGCCTCGCGGCGGCGGCGGCCGCCCTGAAGGGACTCGACTTCGACACCGTGCTCGCCGTCGAGCAGCTCGCGCCCGGCGACGAGCGGTCGCTCCTGCTGCAGCCGCTCGCCGCCGAGACGCGGCTTCTCGACCTCCTCTTCGTGGTCTGCCAGCACGCCTACGGGGCGCTCGGCCGCGGCGAGGCGGCGGTCTACAGCCTCTGCCTCGACGCCTTCGCGAACGGCCAGCCGCACGCCTATACCGGGCTTCTCGGCGGCTTCTCCAAGGCGCTGTCGCGCGAGCTCCCGGCGGCAACCGTCCGCAGCGTGCTCACCGACACCACCGACCCGCGGCGGGCCCTGCACCAGCTCGCGGTGGAGATCGGGCAGGAGGGCCCGCCGGGCCAGCCCGTGGAGAGCTGTTGGCGCGGGGAGCGCCGGGAGGTCTTCGCGCTGGCGGCCGTGCCCGAGCTCGCCGCCGACGCGAGGCCCCTCCTCGGCGCCGAGTCGGTCGTCCTCGCGACCGCCGGCGGCCGCGGCGTGACCGCGGTGCTCGCCGAGGAGCTGCTCTGCCGCTTCGGTTGCACGGTCGTCGCCGTCGGCCGCACCGACCCCGGCGCCCTCCCCGCGGCCGTGGCCGGCCTGACCGATGCCGAGATGGCGGCTTACGAGGAGACGTACTATCGCGACGAGCTGACCCGCGACCCGGCGCAGAGGATTCCCGACCTCAAGCGCCGATTCCTGGCCCAGCAGGCGGCTCACGAGCTCTGCGGCACCATCCGCCGCCTGGCGCAGCTCCGCGGGCGCTTCGAGTACCACCCGCTCGACCTCCACGACGAGGCGGCGGTGGCGCGCCTGGTCGCCGAGGTCTACGCCCGCCACGGGCGCCTCGACCTGGTCGTCCACGGCGCCGGCATCCAGGCCTCGAAGGTCCTGCCCAAGAAGTCGCTCGCCGACTTCCGCCGCATCGTCGGCACCAAGCTCGGCGGCCTGGCGGCGATCTACCGCGCCTGCCAGCGGCACGCGGCGGGCCGGCCGGTCCACTTCCACCTGCTGAGCTCGGCCTTCAGCGTCCTCGGCAACGACGGCCAGCCCGACTACGGCGCCGCCAACGAGGCGATGAACCGCCTGGCCGCGGTCATGGACGGCAAGGAAGCCGGCGCCTCGTGGTCGTCGCTTGCCTGGCTGGGGTGGGCGGGCATCGGCATGACCCGCGGCACGGAGTTCGCCGCCTTGGCGGCGAGCCGCCGGCTGCGCGGCATCACCCACGACGAGGGACGGGAGATCTTCGGCCGCCTGATGGCGGGGCGGCCCACGGTCCCGATCAACGTGCTGCTCGCCGCCGGCGAGAGGGCCTTCTACCGGCCGACCCTCGCCCCGGCGGCCCTTCCCGCGCGCACGCCGCGGCCGCCGCGCCCGGCGCCGGCCGAGCTCGTCGTGCCGCTCTCGATCGACCTCGACCAGGCGCCCTATCTCCGCGACCACCTGGTCCACGGCGTCCCCACCCTCCCCGGCGCGTTCCTCCTCGGCGTCGCCGCCGAGGCCGCCCGCCGGCTGCGGCCGGAGCTCGCGATCGTCGCCTTCGAGAACACCAGCTTCCGCCGCTTCGTGCGGGTCTACGAGGGCAGGACGACCGAGCTGCGGCTCGACACCCGCGTCGTCGAGGAGAGCCGCGACTCGACCCTGGTGCGGGTGCAGGTGCTGTCGGACTTCGTCCACAAGAGCGGCGTCGTCCTGCAGCAGGACGTCGTCCAGACCGAGATCTTCCTCCGCCTGGCCGAGAGCCCGGCAGGCACTCCGCCGTGCCTCTGCCCCTCCGACCTCGCCGGCGGCCGCGAGCTCCCCGACCCGTATTTCCTCGATGGCTCGCCGGTCCGCCTCAACGGCCGCTTCAACAGCTTGCACCAGGTGGCCGTCGCCGGCGACCGGAGGCTCGCGCGTTTCCAGCCCGCCAGCTACGCGTACCCCGCCTCGCCCCTCCAGCACCTGCTACCCAACGTCGTCCTGGTCGACGCCTTCTGGCGCTTCGGCACGGTCATGGCGACCGGCGAGCACACGCTGGCGGTCTACGTGCCGGAACGCTGCGATCGGATGCGCGTCTACTTCGACTACACCGATTTCGATCTCGGCTGGCTCCACGAGCCGGCTGTCTTCACCGGCGTCAACCCGCGGCCGCGGGGCGACCAGCTCCTCGTCGGACCGATCGAGGCGCGAGACCGGGAGGGCCGCCTGCGGCTGACGGTCGAAGGCGGCGTCTGCCGCAAGTTCGGGGAGATCCACCATGCCTTCTGAGCTCGTGGCCGAGCGCCATCATGACCGTGGAGGAGCGTCGATGCAGACCCCCGGAGGCGCCTCGGCTGTGGATGAGGTGACGACCGGCGTGCAGCAGGTGTTCGCCGAGGTCACGCGCTACCCCTTGGAGATCCTCGATCCCCAGGCAGCCCTGGAGGAGGACCTGGGGATCGACTCGGTGAAGCTGGGCGAGGCTCTCGCCGTGCTGGGCAAGCGCTACGACCTGCCCGAGAAGCTCGGCATCCCTGTCGAGCAGCTGCGAACGATCGGCGGCATCGCCGCCGCGCTCGCCGCCTATCTCGGCCGCAACGGGCGGGGAGGCCCCTCCTCGGCCGCTCCGGCGGCCCCGGCCCCGGCCCCGGCGGCACCGGCCCCGGCCCCTGCCGCCGCGCCGGCCACCCTCGCCGCCGCTCCCCCCCGACGCGCTCCCAGGCACGGCAACGGCTCGCTCGAGCCCGCCGCCTTCGAGGCGGGCGTGCGCGAGGTCTTCGCCGCGGTGACCCGCTATCCGGCCGACATCCTCGACCCGCGCGCCGCCCTCGAGGAGGACCTGGGGATCGACTCGGTGAAGCTGGGCGAGGTGTTCGCGGTGCTGCGCCAGAAGTACGACCTGCCCGCGGTGCTGGGCATCCCGCCGGAGGAGCTCCGCTCGATCGGCAGCATCGCCGAGGCGCTCCGCCGCTACCTGGCCACCGTCGAGCCCGCCCTGGCTCCGGCCACGGCTCCCGCTCCAGCCCCGCCGGCGTCTGCGCCGGCAGCGGTCATGGCGCCACCGGCGGGCGTCGCGGCGCAGTCTTTCGCCGCCCTGATGCCGCAGCTCAAGCCGTTCGCCGGGAAGGTCGCGCTCGTCACCGGCTCGGGCCGCGGCCTGGGCAAGGACATCGCCTGCTACCTGGCCGAGCTCGGCGCCAGCGTCGTCGTCAACTCCTTCCACTCCCGCCAGCAGGGGATCGCGACTGCCGAGGAGATCCAGGCGGCCGGCGGCGAGGCCGTCCATTGCTGGGGTTCGGTCGCCAACGTCGACCACGTCGACGCCCTCTTCGGCGAGATCGAGAGCCGCTTCGGCGGCCTCGACTTCTTCGTCAGCAGCGCCTCGAACGGCATGCTGGCGCGGCTCGAGGACATCACGCCCGAGCACTGGGAGAAAGCCTTCCGCACCAACGTCGTCGGTCTTCACCAGAGCGCGCTCCGCGCCGCGCGCCTGATGCGCCGGCGGGGGGCCGGCAAGATCATCACCCTGTCGTCGCCAGCCGCGCATGGCTACGTCGACTACTTCGGCTGCATGGGAGCGGTCAAGGCGGCGGTCGAGTCGCTCACCCGCAGCCTCGCCATCGAGCTCGCCCGCGACGGCATCCAGGTCAACTGCGTGTCGCCCGGGCCGGTCTACGGCGAGCTCCTCGACAAGTGGCCGGAGAGCCGGCGCCTGGTCGCCCAGTGGGAGGCCAACACCGCCTACGGCCGGCTGTGCGAGGCCCGCGACGTCTCCCACTTCGTGGCGTATCTGCTGAGCGACGCCGTCAAGCTCTTCACCGGCAGCGTGCTGGTGATGGACGGCGGGATCTCTTCGCAGGGCTGGTAGACGCGATGGGCCGCTCGATCTCCTTCCGGCTCGTGCCAAGGCTGTCGCCCCGCGCTGCCAGCCTCGAACGCCGCGGCTTCGAACCCTGCGAGCCCGAGGCCCGCTGGCACCTGGAGGCAGCCCTCGGCGCTTTCGTCGCGGGCGTCAACGCGGCGCGGGAGGAAGGCGACGACGACGCCCTGGCCGGGAGGCTGCGGCAGAGCCATGGTCCCCACCTGGTCGGCTTCGCCTTCGAGGGCGCCGGCGCCGAGCGGGCCGCGAGGGACCTCCTCATGCCCTGGCCCAGCCGCCGCCTGGAGACCTTCACCCACGGCGCCGCCGCCGACCACGACTACATCGCCACGGTCGGGGCCGGGCTGGCCCTGGCGCTGCTCCCCTGGGGACCGCGGTTTCTCCACCGCTACATGAGCGCGCTCGATCCGCTCCTGGCCTGGTGCGTCGCCGACGGCGTCGGCTTCCATCACGGGGTGTTCCGGCACCGGGTCTGGGTCGAGGGTTGCGCCGCGAGCCCGCGGCATTTCGCTCCGTTCGCCCGCCAGCTCTTCGACGCCGGCCTCGGACGGAGCCTGTGGTGGGTCAAGGGCGCTTCGCCCCGCCGCATCCGCCTGGCCATCGACCGCTTCGCGGCGGGGCGCCGGCCGGATCTCTGGTTCGGCGTCGGCCTGGCCTGCTCCTACGCCGGCGGCGTCGCGGCCGAGACGCTCCGCGCTCTGCGGGCCGAGGCCGGGCCGGCGCGCATCGACCTGCTGGCCGGCGTGCCCTTCGCCTGCCGGCTGCGGCAGAAGGCGGGCAACCCCTCCGCCGCCACGGAGCTCGCCGCCCGGGTGCTGCTGGAGAGCGACGCGGACACCGCCGCATCGCTGCTGGCAGACCTGGCGGACGCGACCTCGAGGGAGGCCGGCGCGGACGCGGCGGCCCTGCGCATCGGCGGCTTCGCCCAGCTGCGCCGGCGCCTCGCCGAAGCCCTGCTGCCGGAGGATTCCGCCCGCTCGGGCCGCGATGCCCGAGAGCCGGAGGTGCGAAGGGTCCAGGTGAACTGACAGGAAGCCATGAGGAATCAGAGGAAAGCCCACGGAGGACATCATGACCAACAGCTCAGACTATGACGTCGTCATCATGGGCAGTGGGATCGCCGGCACCATGCTCGGCGCGATCCTTGCCCGCCACGGCCTCAAACCTCTCTTGCTGGACGCCACCACCCATCCGCGCTTCGCCGTCGGCGAGGCCACGACGCCGGACACCAGCTTCCGGCTCAAGCTGCTCTCGCTCAAGTACGACCTGCCGGAGATCCACAACCTCAGCAGCTTCCACCGGCTGCGCGATCACGTCAGCCCGGCCTGCGGTGTCAAGAGGGCCTTCAGCTTCCTCTATCAGCGCGACGGTCTGGAGCAGGATCCCAAGGAGTCTCACCAGTATCCGACGCTGGCGCCGCCCACCGGCCCCGACTGCCACTTCTTTCGCCAGGACACGGACGCCTACATGCTCTCCGTCGCCCTCGGCTACGGCGCCAAGGTGCTGCAGTCGACCCAGGTGACGGAGTTCGAGTTCGAGGAAGACTGCGTCCACTTGACGACCAACCACGGCAAGAAGATCACCGCCAGGTACGTCGTCGACGCAGCCGGCTACCGCTCGCCCCTGGCGGATCGGTTCGGCCTGCGCGACGACCCCAACACCCTGCGCACGAACAGCCGCTCGATCTTCACCCACATGGTCGGCGTCAAGCACATGGACCAGGTGGGCAAGCCGTTCCGGCAGTACGGCCTGAAGTACCCCCTGTCCCAGGGCACGTTGCACCACGTCTTCGAGGGCGGCTGGTTCTGGGTCATCCCCTTCAACAACCACCGGGACGCGGTCAACCCGCTGTGCAGCGTCGGCCTGGTGCTCAACCGCGAGCTCCATCCGGAGACCGGCAAGGACGCCGAGGAAGAGTTCTGGGAAATCGTCAACCGCTACCCGGAGATGGTCCGGCAGCTCGAAGGTGCCACGGTGGCTCGGCCTTGGGTCAGCACCGGCCGGATCCAGTACTGCTCCAAGGTGATCACCGGCCATCGCTTCTGCCTGCTGGCCCACGCCGCCGGTTTCATCGATGCCCTCTTCTCCTCCGGCATGTCCCTGACCGCCTACACCGTCGACCTGCTGTCGAACCGGCTGCTGAGCGCTTTCGAGACCAACGACTTCTCGGTGGAGAGCTTCCGCGACGTCGACACTTGCTTCCGCGAGGGACTGCGCCACTACGACGAGCTGGTGGGCTCTTCCTTCGTCGCCTTCCGTGACTTCGACCTCTGGGACGCCTGGTTCCGGGTGTGGGTCGTCGCCGTCCTGATCAGCACGGGGCAGAACGCCAACCTCTACTTCCGCTACCTCGAGTCGAGGGATCGAAAGGTGCTGGCGGAGTCCCAGAGGCCGCCCTACAGCGGCGTCCTCGGCATGAACTTCGCCGACTTCCGCCAGCTCTACGATGCCGCTCTGGCCGAGATGGACGCCGTGCGCGACGGCAGGGTGGAGCCGAAGGAGGCGGCGGACAAGATCCGCGCCATGTTCAAGGGCATCAAGTATTGCCCGACCTACTGGCGGTGGCCCGACAAGAGCGTCCGCACCACGCCCGCCTTCACCGTCTGGGGAATGACCAAGATGTATTTCTGGTACTTCCTGCACGCGCCCAAGCACGTGCGCAAGGCGATGTGGGATTGGAGCCCGCTGACCGCCTACGTGTACATCTTCGATTCGATCATCGATAGCCGCCGATCCGCCGCACGGCGCCGGCGCCACTTCCTGCGCGACGTCTTCCGGGCCTGGAACACCGACTGGACCTCGGAACCGGCGGAGAGCAAGGGGGTCCCATCGCGATGACGCCCTCCGCCGCGAGCGCGGTGGCTCGAGACCAGCTGGCGAGCGTCGCCAGGATCGACGTCCCTTTCACGGTGATCAACCTGTCCACCACCGCCGCGGCCGTCATCCTGCCGTTCTTTTACCATTCGCGCTCGTCGATCGTCGTTTTCGCGGTCCTCTACACGCTCGTCGGCCTGGGCTTGACGGCGGGCTACCATCGCCTCTTCGCTCACAAGTCCTACAGCGTGCCCAAGTGGCTCGAGCACTGGATCGCCGTCACCGGCTACCTCGCGATCCAGCGCGGCCCGATCTTCTGGGTCGCCATGCACCGGTTGCACCACCAGTACTCCGACCTGCCGGGCCGCGACCCCCACACGCCGAAGGAGGGGGTCTTGCATGTCCACTTCGGCTGGGTCCACAAGCGCCGGGCCGACGTCTGGGACACGGCGGTCTACCACCAGCTCGCGCCGGAGCTGCTGGGCGACCCGCTCTACCGCTGGATGGACCGCGAGTCGAGCGACTACCTGACCTATTTCAGCCTGCTGGCAGGCTCCTTCCTCGCCGGCGGACTGGTCGGCGGCGGCTCGCTGGCGGCCTTCGACAGCCACAACGCCCTCTGCTTCCTGGTCTGGGTCGGGCTCCTCCTGCGAGTCGCTCTCTTCCACGCCTTCGGGCTGATCAACTCCGTCTGCCACCTGATCGGTTCCAGGCCGTTTCAGACCCGGGACCTCTCGGTCAACAACGCCTTCGTGGCCCTGGTCATCTTCGGCGAGGGATGGCACAACAACCATCACGCGTTCCCGGGCTCGGCTCGCCAGGGGCTGCGCTGGTACCAGCTCGATCCCGCGTGGTACTTCATCTGCCTGCTGAAGTGGCTCGGTCTGGCCAGGAACTTGCGCGTCGCCGGACCCGAGGCCGTGGTCAAGAAGATCCACCGCGACAGGGGGATTCGACTGCCGGGCAGCTCGACGACTCTGTGACTAGAGAATGGACCGGATTCTTGGCTAAAGGGAGGGAGTTTCCATGACCACCGAAAGAACACGCAATATCCGGCGGGTCGTCTCTGCCCTGGCCATCCTCGCCACGGTCGCGGTGCTGTATGGGATCTACTACCTCTTCTTCCTGCCGCTGCCGTCGCCGCTCGGGCCGGGCGACATCTACCGGCCGAATCAGGGCTGGGACGACGAGAGCCGGCGATGGTACTACAGCTCCTCCCAGGGGACGCTGGTGATTCCCTACGACTGGTTCATCGCCCTGGAGCAGCCGGACAGCCGCCAGTCGATCATCGCCGACGACTATGTCACCCGGTTCCGGCTGATCCCCAACCCGGATCCCCAGTTCAACCCGGACTACCTGCCCGTCGGCGTCACCAAGGCGACTCATCCCGTGGACGGACGAGCCTGGGTGAGCTTCACGTGCGCCATGTGCCACACCGGTCAGATCAACTATCGCGGCATGTCGATGCGCATCGACGGCGGGCCGGCGCAGCAGGATTTCAACGCCTACACCCAGGCGATGATCAAGAGCCTGGCCCTGACCCGCTTCATCCCCACTCGCTTCTACCGCTTCGCCAAGCGGGTGTTGAAAGAGAACTACACCGCTTCGAGCGCCGCAACCCTGTGGTCGGACCTCAAAGGGTTCATCAAGAGCAACGGCAGCCGGATCTTGCAGCAACAACACAACAAGATCTACCCCACCGCTTCAGGGTTCGGCCGCGTCGACGCCCTCGGCACCGGCGCCAACGGCATGATGTACCAGCTCAACCCCAAGAACGAAGTGCCCAGCAACGCACCGGTGAGCAACCCACCCCTGTGGTGGACCCACGACTACGACTGGGTGCAGTCGGTGGCAGCCATCGAGCAGCCCCTCGGCCGCAACATGGTCGAGGCCATGGGAGTCAACGCCTACGTCGACCTGACTGGCGGGGCCGGCAACATCGCGCCCATCGGCATCACCCAGGTGCCCGGGTCGAAGCCGCAGGAGCTCTACCTCTCGAGCGTCGAGATGAGGAACATGTACTTGATGGAGCGGATGCTCTCGGCCCTGCAGCCTCCCGAGTGGCCGGAGCAGATCCTGGGCAAGGTCGACCGGGCACGGGCCGAACGCGGCAGGCTGCTCTACGAGGAGGCCGTCTTCCAGAACGCCCTCTCGCCGCAGGAGGAGCAGCTCTTCCCCGATCCCGACGAGACAGCGCCGCGTAGAGGCCTGTGCGCCCGCTGCCACGGCCCGACGCTGACTCCGCCCAACGAGTACAAGCGGCGGTACATCAGGCTCAAGATGTACAAGCTCGCCGTCATCGGCACCTCCGGCTTCGACGCCATCAACTTCAACGCTCGGAAACCCTTGCTCTCGGGGATCCTGCAGAAGCAGCTCGGCAAGGACCAGCTCGGCATCGGAGAGGCTCTCCAGACTTTCTCTGACGGGGTCCAGCAGCGCCGCTGGGCCGAGCTCTGGAAGAAGCAGGGCTTCCTCTTCTTCCCCGGCGACAGCATGGCAGACATCCCGCTCTACCAGGGCTTCCGCCCCAACCGGTTCCGGGCTCCCCTGGGCTATCCCGCGCGGCCCATGGGCGGCTATTGGGCCACGGCCCCGTTCCTCCACAACGGCTCCGTGCCCAATCTCTACCAGCTCCTCGGCCCGGCGAACGAGCGCCCCGCGAAGTTCTACACCGGGAACCTCGAGTTCGATCCCATCCACGTCGGCTACGTCTCCGAGAAGTTCCGCGGCGGCTTCCAGTTCGACACCAGGACCGACGGCAACGGCAACGGCGGCCACGAGTTCCGCGACGCCGCCAAGGGCACTCCGGGGGTCATCGGCCCCGCCCTCACTCGCGACCAACGCCTCGACATCATCGAGTACATGAAGGTGATCAACGATTTTCCCTCCGGTTACCTGGGCGACGAGGAGAAGAAGGCGCGGCAGGAGGGCGTCCGCTCGTGGCATCAGGGCTACCAGCAGTATCCGAGAGCGAACGCTACGAGCGAGTCCGAGAAGGCAGCTCGACATGTCTACGAGTGATTGTCGGGACCGGGACCGGCAAGCTCACCAAGGGAGGTGACCGATGAACTGGCAGTTCCTCGTTGCCGCAATCTTGACCGTTGCCGGAGGGAGCCTGCACTTCTACACCTTCGAGGTCTGGATCTGGCCCAAGCTCAAGCCGGAGGACTTCCCGTCCTTCCCCTTCGGTGACAGCTATGCCGTGATGACCTTCTACCGGATCGTGTGGCATTTCTTCACCGTCGTGTTCGTCATCACCGCGGGCTCGCTGTTCATCATGACCTTCACCCTCGCCGTCAAGGACCCGGCCTTCCTCGCGCGGTTCCTCTCGCTCTTCTGGATCGGCAACGTGCTCGTCAGCTTGATCATCCCCTATCTCGGGCTCCGGCCCGGCGACTCCTACATCAAGGGGCTCATCAAGGCCTTCCAGTGGGTGGTGATGCTGATCATCGTCGCGCTGATGTGGTGGGGCTCTACGCGGTACTGACAGGTGAAACCATGATCCGTCCGCTCGCACTCGAGGCGCCGAGGTTCCCGGCGCCGGTCTCCGCCGACGACTTCCGCGCCGCCCTGCGCCACTTCGCCTCCGGGGTGACCATCCTCACCCTGAGGGTGGGAGAGGAGATCCATGGCCTGACGGTGTCGGCTTTCGCCTCCGTCTCACCGGCGCCGCCGCTCATCATGGTGGCGATCGACCACCGCCACCGCGCCCACGAGATGCTGCAGCAGGACGGGGTGGTGTTCGGGATCAACATCCTCCACCAGGGCCAACGCGAGCTCTCCGACCGCTTCGCCTGGATCAAGGACCAGGACCGCTTCGCGGTGGGGCAGTGGACCACCGCGGTGACCGGCGCGCCGATCCTTGCCGACGCCGCAGCGTGGCTCGACTGCACCGTCTTCGGTTGCATGGCGGCGGGCACCCACACCCTCTTCGTCGGCGAGGTCCGGGCGACCGGCGTCCCGGTCGCCGACCAGCCGCCGCTGGTCTACTGGGGCCGGGCCTACCGCGCGTTGGACTTCGCGGCGAGTTAGGAGGCGGAGATTGACCAGACCGCAGGTGGTGATCCTGGGCGGGGGCTTTGCCGGGCTGGCGGCGGCGCGCCAGCTCGGCGAACGCTATGCCGTGACCCTCATCGACCGCGGCGCCGATTTCGAGTTCCTGCCCAACCTCCACGAGCTGGTGTCGCGCGCCAAGAAGCCGGCCTCGCTGCGCTTACAGCGCAGCCGCCTGGTGACGCGCCACGGCCACGTCTTCCGCCAGGCCGAGGTCGTCGCCATCGACCCCGAGCGCCGGCGGCTGCGGACCGGTGACGGCGGCGAGCTCGCCTACGACGCGCTGGTGGTGGCGACCGGCTCGGCGGTGGCGGGCCGCAGGGTGCCAGGAGCGGCGGAGCATGCCCTGCCCCTCCGCTCGATCGCCAACGGCGTCGAGATCGGCGCCCGCCTGCGCCAGCTCGCCGCCGCCGGGGCTCCGCGTGCCGTCACCGTCGTGGGGGGCGGCTTCACCGGTGTCGAGTGCCTGGGGGAGATCCTGCGCCGCTACCGGCAGCGGGGCGCGCTGGCCATCCGGATGATCGAGCCCCGCCGGCTGCTCGCGGGGCAGCCACGCGCGGTGCATCGAGCGCTGCGGCAAGTGATCGGCGAGTGCGACGTCGAGCTCTTCCTGGGCGAGTCGGTCGCCGGGCTGGAGCCGGGCTGGATCACGCTCGCCAGCGGCAGCCGCCTGCGCTCCGATCTGACCCTCTGGACGGCCGGCGGCGGGCCGCCGCCGCTGCTGGCCGAAGCCGGCCTGGCGCCGGCGGGGGAGTGGGCCCCGGCGCGCGGGAGCCTCCAGAGCGGCGCCTACGACGACGTCTTCATCGCCGGCGACAGCGCCGAGCTGCGCCGCGCGGTCCACCGGCAGTCCTACCAGGCGACTGCCATGGGCCGGCGGGCGGCGAAGAACGCCGCCCGGCTGCTGACCGGGCGCGAGCCCAAGCCGTATTCGCCGCCCGACGACCAGCTCCTCGTCACTTTCGGTTATCTGAGCGGCTTCTACATCGACGACGACGTCGTCCTCGAGGGCGCCGCGCTCTGCCTGGCGCGCGAGCTGCTCTTCCAGATCGGCATGGCGGAGCTCGACCGCCCGCGGCGGGCGGGAGCGCACCGCCGCCTGTTGCGGCGCATCCGGGACGCAGCCCGGCTCGGATCCCTGCCCGCTCCCCTGCGCAGCCTGCTGCCCTTCCCCTTCGCCCGCACGCCCCGTGACCGCTTCGATCTGCCCTCGCTGCCGCGGCTCGTCAAGCTGCGCGGCGCCCGCCCCAGCCTCGACGCCGCGGCCGGCGAGGTGCGCCTCGCGTGAGGTCGCTTCCGAGCTCGAACGGTATGCGTGCAAACGATTCATCGGCCGCGACGCCAGCGCGAGGAGCATCGAGTGCCCGGGGTGCCAGATGGAGGATCTCGCATGGAACCGCCTGCGACTAGAAACCGAAGCCTTCCGGTCGTGCTCGCCGTGTTCGGCGTCGTGGGGGCGCTGGCGGCCTTCGCCCGCCTCCCCGACCCGCCACCCGGCGAGGCGGCGCGCCTCGCGAAGCGCTTCCGGTTTACCTGGCAGCGGCTCCCTCCGGCCCCCATCCCCCGGGGCGGGGTCGTCCACGGTGTGAACAAGACGGCCACGCATCTCCAGTTCTACCTCTACCAGGTGGGCGCGTCCGCTGCGCTCGGCGACCTCGATGGGGACGGACTGCCCAACGATCTTTGCCTCACCGACATCCGCGCGAAGACCGTGACAGTGATGCCCGTGCCGGGCACCGGGGACCGCTACCCCCCGTTCGTGCTCGACGCCGGGAACCTCGTCGACCCCGTGACGGAGCACCCGAGCGTCTGCCGCATCGCCGACATGAACGAGGACGGCCTCGCCGACGTGTTCGTCGCCTACTGGGGCCGCCCTCCCTTGCTGTTCCTGCGCCGCGCGCCCCGTGATCTCGAGCCCGGCGCTCCGCTCTCGATGGCGTCGTTCGCGGTCGTGGAGCTGGTCCCGAACGGCGGCTCCCAGCGCTGGTGGACGTCGACAGCGACCTTCGCCGACATCGACGGCGACGGCCACCCCGACATCGTCATCGGCAACTACTACCCCGACGGCGCGGAGCTGACCGACGCCAAGTCGGAGCGCCCATTCGAGATGAACGCCAACTTCTCGCGCGCGCGAAATGGTGGCAAGAACCGGATCTTCCTCTATGTCCGCGGCGAGTCGGGCCCGGAGCCGACCGTGCTCTACCGCGATGCAGGCGACGTGTTCCCGGGTGACGGCGCGTATGCGTGGACGCTGGCGGTCGGAGCGGCCGACCTCGACCGGGACGGGCTCTCCGACCTCTACATCGCCAACGACTTCGGGCCCGACCAGCTGCTGTGGAACCATTCGCGACCCGGCAAGGTCGAGCTGCAGGAGCTCCATGGAGAAAAGGGCTTCTTCCGTCCCCAGTCGATGGTCATCGGCTACGACTCCTTCAAGGGTATGGGCATCGACTTCGGCGACGTCAACAACGACGGCATCTTCGACATGTACGTCAGCAACATCGCCTCCCCCTTTGCCCTCCAGGAGAGCCATTTCCTCTGGACCAGCACCGGCCAGATGGATCTCATGAAGCGGGGGATCGCGCCGTGGGTCGATCGCGGCGACGAGGTCGGGATCGCACACAGTTCCTGGGCCTGGGATTGCAAGTTCGAGGACTTCGACAACGACGGCGTGCTCGAGCTGGTACAGGCCACGGGCCTGGCCAAGGGCAAGGTGAACCGTTGGCCGGACCTCGCCCAGGTCGGCGTCGGCAACGACGTCTTCGTGCGCCACCAGGCGGTCTGGCCGCAGTTCCTCGTCGGCTCGGACGTGGACGGCTCGCGCCCGAAGCCCTTCTGGGTCCTGGGCAGCGGCGGGCGCTACGTCGACCTCTCGACCACGCTTTTTCCGGGCTTGCTCTCCAACACCCGCGGCATTGCGATCGCAGACGTCAACGGCAACGGCAACCCCGACATGGTCTTCGCGAACCTCTGGGAGGACTCGGTCTACATCGAGAACCGGCAGACGACCGGGAACGCCTTCCTCGGCCTGCACCTCCTTCTTCCGGTAGCCGGCGCGGACGCCGCCGTGAAGCCGCCGGCCGCCACGCGGGTTCATGACGGGCACCCGACCTGGCGCGAGGGCACTCCCGCGATCGGGGCCTTCGTCGAAGCCGAGATCTCGGGCGGTCGGCGCCTCATCCGCCAGGTGGACGGCGGCAACGGGCATTCGGGGCAGCGGAGCCCCGAGGTCCTCTTCGGCCTGGGGAAGACCTCCGGGACCAAGATTCCGGTGCGGATCACCTGGCGTGATGCCCACGGTGCTCTTCACCACGACGTGCTCTCCCTCGCGCCCGGCTACCACACCGTCCTGCTCGCCGCCCAAGGAGCGACCCCATGAGCGCCCCCCGCAAAGCCCGAGATCCCCGGACCGGCCTCCGGATGTCGGCCACCCTGGCCACGGTCTTCACCATCCTCGGGCACACGGTGTTCGGCTTCGAGCAGTCATGGGCGCAGGTCTGCGTCGCGCTGGCGACCGGCTACGCGTGCGCGCTCTTCTTCGAGTGGGTCGATGCGCGGGCAAACGGGCGCGTCCCGGGCTTCTCGGGCGGCGGCTTCCGCAAGGTCGTGGACTTCTTGCTCTCGGCGCACATGACGTCGATCACGCTGTCTTTCCTGCTCTACGTCAACCAGCGCCTCTGGATCATGGCGCTCGCCGTCGCGCTCGCCATCGGGTCCAAGTACGTGCTCCGGGTCCGCTACAACGGCCGTCTACGGCACTTCATGAACCCGTCGAACTTCGCGATGGCGGTGGTGCTCGTGACCTACCAGTGGACCGGCTCGCTCCCGTGGGGCTTCACCGTCAACATCCACGGTACGCTCGACTGGCTCTTGCCGCTCATCATCGTCGGGCTCGGGATGCGGCTGAACCTGCTCTTCACCGGCCGGTTCCCCACCATCGCGTCGTGGCTCGTCACCTTCATCGTGCTCGGCGCCGGCCGGGCCTGGTTCCGGCACACCCCGGTCGCCGCCGAGCTCGTCCCGCTGACCGGCATCGCCATGGTGCTGTTCACCTTCTACATGATCACTGACCCGCAGACCTCGCCTTCGCGGCTCAGAAGTCAGATCTTCTTCGGGTCCGGGATCGCGCTTGCCTACTCCGTGCTGCTGATGATGCACGTGATGTACACGATGTTCTATAGCGTGACGGCGATCGCCGCGATCCGGGGGATGTGGCTCATCGCGCTCAGGCTGCGCGCACCGTCCGCCGAGCCGGTGACAATGCCGGTGGCGGCTCCGGGGTTCTAGTCCAGGCCCCTTACCGCCGTCCCGGGCGGCGCGGCGCCGGCGCGGCTATTCGCCTGGCTCTTCTGGCTCGAAGGACGCGAGAGGGTCGAGAGGGTCGAGAGGGTCGAGGGGCTCGAGGGGCTCGAGGGTTTCGAGGGACGCGGGGAAGGCGAGCGGCTCCACCGGCAGCGGGGTCAGCGCGGCGATCACCTCCTCGCTGGTCTGGTAGCGATCGTCCGGACGCTTGGCGAGGAGCTTCGTCACCACCTCGCCCCAGCCGGCCGGCAGGTCGGGGCGCAGGGAGTGGAGGTCGGGAGGAGGCTGCTGCAGGTGCTGGATGGCGATGGCGGTCGAGTTGGCGCCGTCGAAGGGCTCGTGGCCGACGAGGAGGGCGAACGCGAGGACGCCCAGCGAATAGAGGTCGGAGCGGTTGTCCAGGGTGATGCCCTGGATCTGCTCCGGCGACATGTAGAGCGGCGAGCCGAGCGCGAAGCCGACCTGGGTCAGGCGCTTGTCGAAGCCGGTCATGCGGGCGATGCCGAAGTCGAGGATCTTGAGGCGCGTGGCGGTCAGGATGACGTTCTCCGGCTTGAGGTCGCGGTGCACGACGCCCAGGGTGTGGGCCTCCTGCAGGCCGGAGGCGATCTCGGTCAGGATGGTCTTGACCCGGGCGATGGGCGGCCGCCGCGCGGGGTCGATGAGATCCACCAGGACCTGCCCCTCGAGCAGCTCCATGATGATGAAGATCGCGCCCTCGTGGCGGCCGAGGTCGAAGACCCTGACGACGTTCGGATGGGTGATCTTGCGGCAGATCTGCACCTCGCGCAGCAGGCGCTCGGCGTCCACCGAGCCGTCGTCGGGCGCGCTGCTCAGGATCTTGATCGCCACCATGTCGCCGAGCTCGAAGTCGCGGGCCTTGTAGACCCGGCCCATGCCGCCCTGACCGAGCTCGGCGAGGATCTGGAAGCGGCCGGCGAGCACCTGGCCGACGGCAAGGGTGCCGATCGGGCGGTGGCCGCCAGTGGCCGCCGGCGGCTCCGGCCTGCCGCCTGGCGGCAGCGGGGGCGAGGCGGCACTCCCGGGAGTCCACCGCGCGGCGCGTGCGGCGGCGGCGGCAGCGGCGGTCGAAGGATAGGCGGTGGTGGCATGGGTCGCCAGCTCGTCGGTGGCGGGGCGCCCTCGCCCGGCGGCGCCGGCGGCGGCCGGCGCCGTGCCTGGTGGCGTGCCTGGTGTCGAGTGGGTGCCTCCAGCGCCGGATGCCGCCGTCGGTTCCTGGAGTCCGTGGGGCGCCTGGGCCTGCGGCGCCTGCTGCGGCTGGCGCGCCTGGTACGCGAGCTGCCCTGCCGCTGCCAGCGTCGAGCTCACGGTGTAGGGCGACGGCGTGATCCCGGGGCTCCCGGGGCTTCCGGGGCCAGGCGGGGCCGCGGCGGCGGGCCGCAGGCGCTCGCGCAGGGCGACGAGCCGCGCCATCGCGTCGAGGTGCTCGACGCCCGGGGCGGCCAGCTCGCGGAAGCAGGTCTCGGCTTGATCGAGCTTGCCCAGCTGCTCGTAGGCCCGGCCCAGCCAGTAGAGGCGCTCGCGCGCCGGCAGGGCGCGGTCGGCCGTCGCGGTGAGCGCGCTCGGACGCACCGGCGGCAGCTGGCGCAAACGGCGCTGCGCCTCCTCGGCCTGCCCCTGCTCGAGCAGCAGCGGTACCAGTTGCAGCGTCGCCGCCTCGCGCTCGGGGCTGTTGTCGGCGACCTGCATCAGCACCTTGGCGGCCTCCGTCTTGTCGCCCGCGGCGACCAGCTCGGCGGCGGCGGCGACGCGCTGGCGGTTCTTCAGGTACTGCGCGGCGGCGGCGGCATGGTCGCCGGCCTTGGAGTACGCGGCGGCGGCGTGCTGGGGCTTGCCGACGACGGCGTAGCAGCGGGCGGCGTCGCGCGGCCGGCGGGCGCGCAGATACGCCTCGGCCGCGCGCTCGTGCTCCTGGGCGGTCTCCCAGCGGGAGCCAGCCTTCGCCCAGTCGCCGCCGCTCTCGTAGGCCTCGGCCGCTTCGCGGGTCAGGCCCAGCGCCGCGAAGAGGTTGCCCGCCTCGATGGCGTGGCCGCTGCGCAGGTAGATCTGCGCCGCCAGCTGGCGATCGATGTCGGGAGCGCGATGGAGCAGCCGCACCGCCGTCTCGGCGTCGCCCATCTGCAAGGCCGCCTCGATCGCCTCGCGGTGCTTGCCGCTCTCCTCGAGCAGCCGCACGGTCTGGGTGGTCGGCCGCAGCTCGCGCAGCAGCGCCGACGCCTCCGCCTCTTTGCCGAGCTTGCGCAGCACCTCGACACGCCGGAGCCCGACGCGGGCCAGCTGCTGCTCCTGGGTCGCCGCGGTCGCCGCGGTCGTCGCAGCGGGGGGATCGAGCCGGCCGCGGCCGTCCTTGCCGAGCCGCTTGGCCTCGAGCTCGAGCACGCGCAGGGCATCGTCGAGCAGCTCGGCGTTCTCGTACTCGACGGCGGCGTCGTAGAAGGCGCGCCCGCGCTCGAAGAGCCGGGCCGCGCGGGCGGACTGGCCGAGCGCCAGGGCGCTCGCCGCGGCCCGCCGGTGGGCGTGCGCCAGCTCGAAGAGGCCGATGGCCTCGTCGTGGTGGCCATGCGCCTCGAGCAGCTCCGCCGCCGGCAGGGCCGGCAAGGCTTGCAGGGCTGGTGGGCTCGGGGCGGCCGGCTGCGGCTTAATGATCTGCGGGGTCTCCGGGGTCTCCGGGGTCTGCGGCAGCTGCCGGGGCAGGGCGGCCTGGCCCTCCGCCGTGACGCCGAACGCGGCCTTCAGCGAGCAATCGACCGCCAGGCGCTCGTCGCCGGCCTCGATCGCCAGCCGCGCCGCCTGCCGGAAGTCGCCCGCCCGCGCATACATCTCGGCGGCTTTCTGCGGCCTGCCCTCGCGGGAGTACAGCTCGGCCCGCTGCCGTGGATCGCGAATGAGCTTGGAAGTGAAGCTGGACTTCGAAACCATGGCCGACCGCGATCTCCAGGTGCTAGAAAGAAACTCCCTCCGAAAGAGGGGAGGGAGGGGGCGTCCCCTTCCCCCCCGGAGGGGTGGGAAGGGGATCGAGGGGATGCGGGGGGCGATCCGATAGACGCTTTGAGTAGGCCTCGAGAGCCACATCGCAGCG
>Ga0210384_10001705_pt1 | contig 28804 bp, 19 predicted proteins | sample IncBWH2MmetaG_FD_160574 | JGI IMG/M metagenome (GOLD analysis project Ga0210384, IMG submission 160574) | Forest soil microbial communities from Barre Woods Harvard Forest LTER site, Petersham, Massachusetts, United States - Inc-BW-H-2-M | ecosystem: Environmental > Terrestrial > Soil >...
AATCTGGCGCCAATGATCATCTTTCTTTACAGCGTATTCGAGTAATGCATTGCAGATGTCTTTTGCCGGCAGCACGTGGTGGTCGCGCATGACGTTTTCAAGCTGTTGTCGTTCTTCCTTGTCGCTTCCGTCATAAACCCCGTCGGTGTAAAGGAAGAGGATGTCCCCGGGACTCATCAGCGTTAGCTCTGTCACATCCGAGGAGTTTGCCCGCCGCTGTCGCGGCTCTAAGGAGAAGTACCTGTTACGATCGGGATCATCTTCGGCGATATGCACGCCCAGGGGCAGAAATTGCACCATCCCGCTTTTGCCAATGTCCATAAACTTGCGGTATTCGGCAGAGAAGACCAGCGGCTGTGGATGTCCAAAATTGACGAAACGAAAATGGCCATAAGGGCGTACTTCACCGTAAAGCATGGTGGCAATCTCCTGGGCGTTCTCTTTCTCGCTTCTGCCAAGAGCATTACGAGCGGTGACGGATAGGGCCAATCGCAAGTTGATCCTCTGGAACAACTCCGCGGTCGTTTTTCCGCGGTGATCGAGTTCGGAAAGCATAAGAGCATGAAACGTGTCGTGAACCGTGGATGCGATTTTGGCTGAAATGATTCCGTGTCCTTGAGCGTCCACCACGAGGACGCCCGCTGTGCTGTAAAGCTCGCGCAGGTCTTCGGCGACCCGCACCTGTTCCGAACTTCGTGCGTCTCGATATTCGGTTTCCATTCCCGGTTTATAGCCCGGCCTCGATTTCAGCCATTCCACATGGTCATCCACCGAATTGCGTGGTGCCGCAGCTGTCGGAAGCGGCTCGAGGTACTCCTTCGATCGCTTCAGTGCCCGCTGAATGCGTGCATCGATGTCGTAACGTTGCTGAAAGTTTATGTATTCAAAGAGGTCGCCACCGACCGTTCCCGCGGGAATAGAATTTCCGTACATCTCGATTCCTTGCACATAAGGAATCGCTCCTTCCACCGGCATCAGCCGCTTGCGCAGATATTCATCGATACTTGGAGCGGTGTAAGGTGTTGCCATCGGAGAACTCCAGACCGAGACGAGGTAGCTCCTGTGATGTTTCTCTAGCTCATCTTGAGAAAGCGCGGAAGCCGTACTGCATTTGGTTAGCGGCCAAACCCCCCGCAGAGGAGTATGCCGATTTTTTCCGTAGCGTGCGGCAGGAGTGAACAGAGATCACTTCCTACGACGCGCGACTTTGCGACAAGGCCGCCGGCCGGGAAGGACTGGCTGGCGGAGCTTCCGGAAAAAGCATTGGCTGTCCCCACTTCCATGCTCTCGAGCCTAGGAGTCAAAAAAGCAAGTGTCAAGCACAGGCTTCCCCGCCCGCAATCCATTCCCGCCTGCTGCAGACCCGAGGTCAAGAAGCACCGCAGCGAGAGCGGCGCCAAGGGCAGTCACCGCCAAACTGATGACGGCACCCAAGAGCCCACCCTTGCGACACGTCCTCAAATGATATATACGTTGCGCGGGCGCATCGGGAAAGTTCCATCCAAGGAGTATTCATGGACAGCCGAGTGCTATTGTTTGGTGGAGAACAGGACGGTGCGTCCCTCCAAAGTGATGATATAGATGGCTTTTAGCAGACGCACTAAAAACCTTTCTCTACAACAAGGTGCAGCCCAGACGACTGCCCCGTCCGCCGGACCGCGCCTATAGAGACAATCAATCGTTTTGGCGGGAGGCACTGAACCAGGGGCACTTTCCTGGAGCCTATTGCCTCCTGGAGGACTTCGCTCTAACCGAGTGGCTGCCTTTTTCCCCTGGTCGCTACTTCACCCATTCAGCTGCAGAAGCTAGACGGCTTGCCGAGCACTTCATCGCAGTCAACGGGCGCGAATATTTGCCCAACGGAAAGCTCTCAATGGTGAGGGGTGGCATAGGCTGCATTCGGTTGGCGGAAAGATCAGTTCGCGGAAGTACGCTTTACTTTCTCGGTGCATCGTCGTCCGGAGTCGCCCATGAGGGCATTCCAATTGCCATGCCTTTTGAAGAATATCGTAAGGTGATCGAAATAATTAGAGAGTCGGGAGGCGGATGCCGGGCGAAGATCGTTGGTTCTTTACACACCTTGACCGCCGAGATGCCTGCATTTAACTTCGACACCGATTTACCTCGCTACTGTTTTCTCGCCGAAGAAATAACGCCGTATTACAGAGCTGATGAGGACACGCCTATCGTAACCGTCGCCGCGATGTTTACATCAAGCAAGGTGAATGATGGCTGGAGCGGCCGCACCCGGCTCGGAAGCCAGGATCTGACTCAAAAGTCTTGGACGTTCTGTACAATCAAACCTGACCGTGCGGGAGTGGCGAATTCCCGAGCGGCGGCTGAATGGCTCTTCCACTACGCCTCCAGATACTCGGGTGGAGATGGACCGCCGACCATTCTGACCGACTTCGACGAACACTACCGTGCATTCCCTTGTTCGGTTGAGTTTCCGCTTTCCGACATATTGAATGGCGCTGTGGATTGGAACACGCTTCGTCGTTACCTGTCCTACGGCGGCACTTATATCGAAACATACATTCGAGAGGCGAACATAATGGGCGACTATATCAATGCACCTGGATCGGGCAATATCGTGATTAACCGTTCGATCGTGGAAAAGGCGTTCAACAAGGTCAAGCTAGCGCACGATGCGGAAACCGCGCAAGCTCTCAAAATTGTAGAGGACATGATAAATCGGGCTGGGGACAAGGAAGCAATCGAAAACTTCGAGTCTTTTACTTCCGAGTTGTCGAAACCCGAGCCGAAGAAATCGATTTTGAAGTCTCTCTGGCAGGGAACGTTGGCCGCATTGCCGACTCTTATGCAGATTCCAGACGCGGTAGAAAAGATACGGAAACTCTTCAGCTGAGCCGGATGCCGCACCCTTTGCGGTTTTTCCAAAGGGTGCGGGTTTTGCTTTCGTGTTTGGATGAGATCCGCGCCGTATCACCGCAAAACTCGGCCAGCCCGTCGGGCAATTGCTTTGACAGAACTGGCCTCCCTCTCTACATTCGTCGTATGGAAGTCCGTTTCACCCCTGAGCAGGAAGTCCGGCTCTCCCAGATCGCCACCCGCGAAGGCCTTGATCCCGAGGAACTCGTGAAGGATGCGGCGCTGCGCCTCCTGGAGGACGACACCCGCTTTCGCGCTGGCGTGCGAAAGGGCCTCGAACAAGCGGACCGCGGCGAGTTCATCGAGGAACAGGAAATGGACGCCCGCGTCAAACGCATGTTCCCGTCCTGACCTTTGTGGAGAGACTCGGAGTCAAAACCCCCAGACGCAAAGACGGCGTCTGGGGCACCCGGCGCCACCCGCGGATACATACAGCTCTGGTCCCCTCAGGCTTTTGCGCTCATTTTGGGCTTCCATTTCTCGTAGCGCTCGATAGGCTTCTGGTCCACTGGACAGATTTCGTGGAATCCGGCGTGAACATTTCGCGCCATCTTGTGAACGATGCCGACGATTCGGTGTGCCGTGTCAACTGTTTCTCTTAAAGCCTGCCCGACACGAACATTTTCACCACTGTCGTTAATGTACTTCTGGTCCGCCTCGCCGCCCAAGTGCTCGTAAACGTGCCGTCGATGGAACATAAGTTTCGCGAAGGCGCGGTCGTCTTCCGCCAAGTCCTTCGCGATGTTGATGTCAAAAAATTCGCGCATGTCACGTTCAACTGTCTGGAAATCGTGAAAGCGTACTTTTTCCAGGCGCGTTTTTCTTCCTGGTGTCATCGGCACGCGCTTGACCAGTTGTTCGACGTACTGACCGATGAACGAATCGAAGGCGGCTACGGCTTCCTTCGCGCACGTTTCGTATGGTCCTCCAGAATTGATTCGGCTTCGCAGTTCGGGAATTTTCTTTTCGACAAAAATATGCAGGTCGTTCCTCGTTCCGCATCCGGTGCAGTAGCCGAATGTCCCGAGGATATCGTTGAACGCGTTGCACGCGGCGCAGTTGTAGCTGTTCTGCTGGCTTTGCTCGGCGTAGTAAAAAGCCGGCTTCTCGGGGAGTGCGGCATCAGCAGCGTCCGCGACGCTATCAAGGTCAATTACGTATTCCCCGCCAACGTCGGTTAGGAGCGCCTTATCCATCGTCGCACACCACTGCGCGACATAGGAGCGCTGGCCATCCGTCATGAACTCAACGACTGCTCCGCAAAATCCGCAGTATGGACAGAACTGTCCCAGTTCGCTGCGCCAGTAGTCATTGCAAGCGACGCATTGACGGCCATACTTTCCCTCGCTGTCCGAGCCGACGAAGACCTGATAGCAGCCGGGAATTGGTGGCGGATTGGGGACCGAACCGATGCCCCCAAGATTCATTTGCCCCACGACAAGTCCGGGAGGTAACGCATAGACCGCAAAGAATCCGCCTGCGTTTGGACGGCAATGACTCCAAGTGAGTTGGTAACGCTTGCGACCCGTGGCCGGGTCGAGGCTGACCGTGATAGTAACTTTTCCGCCAGAATGCGCTATCGTCCGAAACTCCGGCTTAGGGGCTGGGACCGCGTCCATACAGAGTCCTTTCCGGGGGTGAAAGAGAGAAGCCCCACTTAGTTGACTCTAGCACGACCTGTGAAGACAGAAAAGATGGCGAAAGTGCTTGAGCGTCCCCGGGATGGCGCGCATCTCCGCAGCAATCCGCACAGCTGTTCATCCGTGATCCCATTTATGCAGTACACTCACCCTCTCGCTTCCATTCAGGGGAACCTCTCATGCTTGTCGTCATGCAGTCGCACGCCACCGAGGAACAGGTTCGCGCTGTTTGCCAGCGCATTGAAAGCCTCGGCCTCAAGGCGCACCCCATTCCTGGGGCGATTCGCACCGCTATCGGCATCACTGGTAACAAGGGCGCCATCGACCTGGGCGTTCTCGAATCCCTTCCTGGCGTCGTCGAGTGCATCCCGGTCAGCAAACCCTACAAGCTGGTCAGCCGCGACGCCAAGGAAGAAGACTCCGTCCTGCGCATCCCTACGCCGCGGGGCGACGTTCTCGTTGGCGGGAAGCATATCGCCCTCGTTGCCGGCCCCTGTGCAGTGGAATCCGAAGAGCAATGCATGGCCATTGCGGAGCGCGTGGCCAAGACCGGTTGCCGCCTGTTTCGCGGCGGGGCCTACAAACCGCGCACTTCCCCGTACAGCTTTCAAGGATTAGGTGAGGAGGGATTAAAGATTCTCGCGAAGGTTCGCGAAAAACACGGCTTCGGCATCATCACCGAGGCCATCGACAACGAAACGCTCGACTTGGTCGAGGACTACGCCGACGTGATCCAGATCGGCGCCCGCAACATGCAGAACTACTCGCTGCTCAAGCGGGCTGGCCGCTCCAAGAAGCCGGTGCTGCTCAAGCGCGGGATGTCGGCGACCCTCGACGAATTCTTGATGGCCGCCGAGTACCTGCTCTCCGAAGGAAACTACAACGTGATGCTTTGCGAACGTGGCGTCCGAACCTTTTCCGATTTCTCAAGAAATACTTTAGATCTCGCCGTCGTGCCCGCCGTGAAGAAACGCAGCCATCTTCCCATCCTCGTCGATCCTTCTCACGGCACCGGCAAGCGCCACAAGGTTCTGCCGCTCTCCCGCGCGGCAATCGCCGTCGGCGCCGATGGCCTGCTGGTTGAAGTTCATCACGAGCCGGACAAAGCCCTCTCCGACGGCATGCAGTCCATCCTTCCCGAAGAATTCGCCGTCCTCACCGACGAAGTGCGCCAGATCGCCGAGGTCCTGCACCGGGACATCAACTAATACTTCAACTAATGAAATGAACCGCCCGCTGCACTTCCGAGTCTACTTCCTGTCCGCCGCGCTGCTGATCGGAGCCATCGTCTTGCTCGCTCGCGAACATCGCCCCTCTTTCCTACGTCCGGGGCTGCGCCTCAATGCCTACGTCAGCAGCGCCGACGGCACGCTCGCGGTCATCGACCTCGTAAAGCTCGCTTCTGTGGGCCGGGTCCCTGTCGGGCCGGGTCTGTCGGGACTCCGGGAGCATCCCAGCCGCGCCGAAATCTGGGGAGTCAGCTCGCTAGGCGGCTACATGTGGGTACTCGACGCGCGGAACAACCAGATCGCTGCGCGCATCCCGGTGGGTCCGCTTCCCTACGCGCTCGATTTTTCCGCCGACGGCAGCCGGATCTATACGACGACCTCGGGTAGCGACATGCTGCTGGCCATCGACACGCAGACTCACGCGATCGTCGGCCGCGCTGCTACCGGCCATGAGCCTGTTTTTGCCAAGGTGACGCCGGACGGCAAGAGCGTTCTGGTCCTCAACCGGGGCGATGCCTCGCTGGAAGTTCATGACGCCGCGACACTTGCTCTCGGCGGCACCATTCCCGTTGTCTCCCGCCCCGACGACGTGACCGTCTCGCCGGACAGTTCGGTGGCCTTTGTTTTAAGCCGCAGCGAGCCGCGTCTTTCGGTGGTGGATTTACGGCAGGGCGTCTTGCTCGCAAATCTGCAGCTGGCGGGAAAGCCTTCGGAGATGCTGCTGAAACCTGATGGCGGCGAACTGTACGTCATTTCGCCTGAATCGCACGGGCTGCAAGCGATCAACACCTGGACCCACGAAATCGGCGACTACGTGTTGCTCGGCTCGGCACCCACGCACGCCGTGCTGCTGCCGGACGCCAGCGAACTTTTCGTTTCCGATACCGCGGCCGGCCGCGTCACGCCTGTCGATATTTTCAATCGCCGCGTGAGCCGCCCGATTTCCGCGGGCCAGTCCCCTTCCGTTCTGCGCTTTGAGGCCGTCGGTCCTGGCGAACAGCCCAGTCTTTTATTAGTAGTTGACCCGGCGTCTGGCGAACTCGCGGTGATTCGCGTGCGCACCGACAGCCGGAGCCTGGTGACCATGATTCCAGTGGGAGATCATCCGCAAGAATTAGCAGTCAAGTTGTTTTGAGAATGGAACGATCGTTTTGCGGATGGCGACGAACACCAATTATTTTGCCTCTTCGATGGGCCACGAAGACTGCTCGTCGCCCAGCGCGACTTCCAGAAACCCTTCCGCCGGCAACACATCGACCGGCAGCCCGCCGTGCCACAGCGCCACGCCCAGCCGCAAGCTCTTCTGCCCTTTCAGCGCGATCTGATCGCGTTGCACGCTAACTTCCAGGATGCGATCGAAAGCGGCGCTGGCCACATTCTTCGGGTTGAGCAGGCACACTCGGCCTTTCTCCACCGCGAATTCTTTCAGCCGTCCGCGTTCCAGTTTAACGACCACGGTTAATTCTTCCGCCGCGCCGAGGGTGACGCGAAATTCCGGATCTTCCATTTCGCCGAAGGCTTCCGGAAAAGGATCGACGCGGATGCTGAAGCGATCCTCTTCGAATCCGTAGCGCAGTTCGCGCAAGTGAAAAGTGCGGCCGTGCATGGCGCCGCCGCGCCGCTCGGGAGAATAGAGTCCCGCGCCGAGCCATTCGAAATAGGTGGTTTCGCGGCCGTCGACGACCGTGCGCAGATATCCGGTGGGCGCCAACTGCAGCGCATGTTCGGGCTGACGCTTGATGGGCTTGGCGAGTTCGTCGGGCGCGACCTGGCCGAGCGCGAGGTACACGGCGGTGAGATGTTTGCGGTACAGCGCGTCGAATTCGGCATCGTTGGCAGTGCTGTGTTCGGGGCCGTACCACCAGCACCAATCGCTGCCCTCGGCGGCCAGCAGCGATTCGAACGCCGCCTTGAGCGCGGTTTCGGTGGGCGCGCCATTGCGGCCTTGTTCGCGAGCCTCCGCGGCCTTGGCATACGCTTCGCGCGCATCCCAAAGCAACTCCCAGGCGGCTACGTCTTCGCCGTGGCCGATCCACACGTCAAAATTGGCGTTGATCCAGGAGGCTGGAAAAATTCCAGTGGTGGCGGGGACGTCTTTAGCGGCGGCGATGGCTTCGCTGGCGGTCAAGGCGCGAAAATCCTGATCGTCCTGGATGCGCCGGTAAAATTCGCGCAAGAAATCGCGCCCGGCGCCCGCGTAATATTCCCAGGCGTTCTCGCCATCCAGGAAAACGCAAATCGTGAGGGGCTGGCCGCTTTGCACGCGGTCGCCAAGATGGCGCAACCGCCCGTGTAAATCTTCCGCCGCGGCTCGCTGATCCATGCGGCTGTAGACGAAACCGATTAGATCGGATAGATGGTGATCGCGAAACAGTCCGGTGATTCCGTTTGCGCCGATTTGCACGCGCCACGGTTTGTACAAGCGGTCGCCATTGGCGGGAATGCCGGAGGTATCGCGGAAGAAGCCGACGTTGAGCGTCCTTCCTAGAACGCCTTCGTCGGTGCCGAACCACTGGAAACCTTCCTCCGCAGCAATGGTGAGCGCCTGATCGGAGACAGAGCCCTCCGAGGGCCACAGGCCGACGGGCTTCGTTCCGAAGACGCGTTCGTGATACTCGCGGGCGCGCCGCAGTTGTTCGCGGGCGTCCTCGGGATGCCGATAGGCGCGCCGCGGCAGCGGGGTGCTGGGATTGGCCACGCGGGCGATGTCCGAGTCGCACAAGAGCGGAAGAATGGGATGGTAGAAAGGCGTGGTGCTGAGCTCGATCTGCCCGCGTTGCGCGGCCTCGCGATAAGCGGGCAGCACCATGCCGAGAAATTCGAGTTGCTTGGCCTGCAGGTCGGCCTTGTCTTTCTCCGTGTACTCCTTGCCCTTGTTGGCCAGCGCGCTGACCACGGGGTCTTTGGCGAGCCAAAGCTCGTCCATCCAGGCCAATTGCGAAAGCACCTGCAAGTCGCGCCAGTCCCGGGGAGTGAAAGCCATGCGGGCCTGCGCGCCTCCCGCCGGCTGCGCCCACTCGTACAACTCGACGAAGCGCGGCCAGCGCGACATCAGCCGCTCGTGGTTGAGCTGAAAGGCGCGCGCCAGAATTTCCGTTTTGTCTTCCCGCGTCAGTTCGTCGGTTTTTTTAAAGGCCAGCGTGTACCAAGGCTCGTCGAACTTGCCGCTGGCGTATTCCTCGAGCTGCATGCCGAGCGAAGGCACCACGTTGAAGGTGGCATGGAACCCGGGAATTTCCGCGAGCACTTGCACCATGCCCCAATAGTCCTTCACGGCGTGGAGGCGGGTCCACGGGAGAACGTAGCGGCCGCTCTCGGGGTCGCGATATTGCGGCTGGTGCATGTGCCACAGCACGACCAAGTGGACGCGATTCATTGCCGGCACCGCGACCGCGGCAAGGCTACGCCCGTGTTACACTCAGCGTTCTTGTCATGCGCATTCTGGACCGCTATATCGTCCGCGAAGTTTTCCGTCATGCGTTCCTTGGACTCGTCGTTTTCACTTTCGTATTGTTCGTGCCCCAGCTCGTCCGGGTGATGGAGCTTTTCGTCCGGCACACCGGCTCCGGCGGCCAGATCGTGGAGCTGTTTCTTTGCCTGCTCCCCGGCGTTTTCGTGTTCGCGATTCCCATGTCCATTTTAATCGGCGTGCTGCTGGGCCTGGGGCGCATGTCCGCGGACAGCGAGATCATCGCGCTGACCGCGCTGGGCATCGGGCGGCGGCGGATTCTGCTTCCAGTAGGAGTGCTGGCGGCGACCGGAGCCGCGCTGACTTTCGTGACTACCCTGTGGCTCGGTCCTGTGTCCCTGCGCACTTTTCGCACCCTTGAAGCCGACTTGATTTCCTCGCAAATCAATTTTCAGGTACAGCCGCGCGTTTTTGACGAACGCTTCCCAAAGCTGGTCCTATACGTCAACGACGTTTCGGCCAGCGGTACCCAATGGCACGGCGTGTTTCTCGCGGAAGCCGGCGGAGAGAACGGCTCACGTGTCACCCTGGCGGAGAGAGCGATTGTAATTGCGGAGCCGAAACAGGGCAAGCTGGAGCTGCATCTGCAAGGCGGCAGCGTCCACGAATTTAACCGTGCGGAGCCGGATCGCTATTCGGTGGAGGCCTTTGGCCAGAGCGACTGGCCGATCGAGATCAACGGGCTGGTGCCCGCGCAACCCCGGCAGTTTCGCAATCCCGAGCGGTCCCTGGCAGAACTGCTCCACGACAATGGCCCCGGCTGGCGCGAAGCGCGCGTGGAATTGCACCGGCGCTTCGCGTTCCCGGTGGCTTGCTTTGCGTTCGCGTTGATCGCCGTGCCGCTGGGGGCGCAACCGCGACGCGGCGGCCGGGCCGCGGGATCGCTGATCGCCGTGCTGCTGATCGCCGCGTACTACTTGCTGTTCATTATGGGGACCGGCCTGGCCCGCGAAGGGACTCTCCCTCCGGCGTTGGGATTGTGGATGGCCGATGCACTTCTGTTCGCGGTCGGATTGGCGCTGCTCCCGCAAATGGAGCAATTTCGCGGCGAGAGCCGCTGGTTGCAACCCTTGGGGCGACTCAGGACCTGGGTGCGGCTGTTTCGGCTGCGCAAAGCCCGCGCCCGGGCGGCCGCGGCGCGATCGGCAAACGGAGCGAGAGCGCGGAGCGAACGGGTGGTCCCTTCGGGCGGCAGTTTCCCGCAATTGATGGATCTTTATTTATTGCGGCGTTTTTTCTTTTATTTCGGGCTGCTGATGGGCGCCTTTGTCTTTCTGTTCGAGGCCTTCACATTTTTCGAGCTGCTGGATGACATCGCGAGGCATCGCGTTCCGTTCTTGATCGTGATGGACTACTTTCGATATCTGACGCCGTACCTGTTGTACCAACTGGCGCCGCTGGGCGCCCTGGTGGCCACTTTGGTGACCATCGGCGTCATGAGCAAGAACAATGAGATCGTGGCCTGCAAAGCTAGCGGAATCAGCCTGTACCGGCTCGCTCTTCCCTTGCTGTTGGCTGGAATCGCGCTGGCCTCCACGATGATCATCCTGGACGACACCTACCTTCCCTACGCCAACCAGCGCCAGGACGCTTTGCGCAACCAGATCAAAGGGCGCCCGGCGCAAACCTACCGGCAACCGCAGCGCTGGATCTTCGGGGAAAACGCGAAGGTCTACAACTATGACCTGTTCGACTCGACGCAGAAGCTGTTCGGCGGGTTGAGCATCCTGGAGATCGATCCCACTACCTTTCAGATACGCCGGCGGGTATTTGCCTCGCGCGCGCAGTGGTCCGAGACGCAAAACCTTTGGGTCTTGGAGTCCGGGTGGGTCCGCGACTTCTCGGACGGCACCATCGTGCACTATGCGCGCTTCAATGTTAAAGATTTACCTGAACTCACGGAGCCGCCCTCGTATTTCATTCGCGAAGTGCGCCAGGCCTTTCAGATGAACTCGAGCGAACTGCGCCGGTATATCGACAGTCTTCGGCGGGCGGGCTTTGACGTTTCGGCGCTTACGGTGCAGTGGCACCGCAAGTTTGCGTATCCGCTGATCGCTCCGGTCAGCATGTTGTTGGCGTTCCCGTTTGCTTTCCTGGTCGGGACCCGGGGTGCGATTGGCGGGATTGCCATCGGCGTGGGCATCGGCATCCTCTATTATCTGGGTGCAGAGCTGCTCACGGCCATGGGTGGCGTGGGCCAACTGCCGCCGCTGCTGGCCGGGTGGATACCGGACATTGTGTTCTTCTTCCTAGGGCTATACTTCTTTTTCAAGATGCCTACGTAAGTTTTGTTTACGGCGACGCACCCGTCCTATGCGCCCCGCAAGCCGGCGCCGAAGCAACAGCGTCTTTGGAGTGCGGAGCTTTGGCGCCGCCTTCTACGGTTGCCCGCCAGCACGAATGCAACGTCGCAGCTCGGTCTTGCGCATAAGTACTAGGGATCACGCGACAAAATGCCTACCGACGTTTCTTTACGGCGGCGCAACTATCTGTGCGCGCCCAGCGCGCTTGTGCAAGACTGAGCTGCTACTTTGAGTTCGGGTGGGCGGGGCAACCGTAGAAGGCGGCGTCAAGCCGCCGCACTCCAAAGAACGCTCGTCGACGACGCAGATTTTGTCTGCATGCCGACGAGCGAGGTATTACTTTAGATTTTTCTAATGGTGATTTCGAGAACTACTTCCGCTTCTTCCCTTTTGCCTTTTCTTCAATTACGGCTTGCGCTGCGGCCAGGCGCGAAATGGGCACCCGGAACGGCGATGCGCTTACATAGTCCATCTCTACTTCATGGCAGAATTTGACGCTTTCGGCGTCCCCACCATGCTCGCCGCATATGCCGATCTTGAGCTTCGGCCTGGTGCTTCTTCCCCGCTCGATGCCCCAACGCATTAGTTGGCCGACGCCCTTGATGTCCAGGGTCTGGAAGGGGTCGGCGGCAAACACGCCCGCTTTCTTCTCGTCAACGTAGTCCGGCAGGAATCGCCCGGCGTCGTCGCGCGACAGGCCCATGGTGGTCTGGGTCAGGTCGTTGGTGCCGAAGGAAAAGAACTCGGCCACTTCGGCGATCTCCGCGGCGAGCAGCGCTGCGCGGGGCAGTTCGATCATCGTGCCGACCAGGTACGGCAGCTTGATGCCCGCCTTCTTGATCAGATCATCGGCGATGCGTCTGGTCGATTGCTCGAGGATGGACAACTCTTTACGGTCCAAAACAAGCGGATGCATGATCTCAGGTAGTACTTTCACTTTGTTTTTCTGGCATTCGATCGCTGCTTCAATGATCGCCCGCACTTGCATCTCGAGAATTTCTGGATAGGTGATGCATAACCGGCATCCGCGATGGCCGAGCATGGGATTGGCTTCATGTAATTGTTCAACTCTTCGGGCCACTTTCTCAACATCCAGATGAAGTTCCTTGGCGAGTTCTTGCTGCTTGGCACGCTCGTGCGGAACGAATTCATGTAACGGTGGATCGATCAAGCGAATGGTCACCGGGAAGCCGTCCATGGCCTTGAAGATCCCGATGAAGTCGCGGCGCTGGAACGGGAGCAGTTTGTCAAGGGCCGCGACGCGGGCTTCCTTGGTATCCGCCAGAATCATTTCCTGGATGGCGCGCTGTCTTTCGTGGCTTCGCTCTGGTTGCTCGAAATCGGTGAAGAACATGTGCTCCGTGCGGCATAGACCGATGCCTTCGGCGCCGAATTCACGGGCTTTGCGAGCGTCCTGCGGGGTGTCCGCGTTGGTGCGCACGCGCAGGCGGCGGATTTCGTCCGCCCACTTCATCAATTCTGCGTAAGCTGTGGGAAACGCGGGGGTTATGAGCGGCGTCTCGCCGCTATAGACCACGCCCTCGCTGCCGTCTAACGTGAGCCAATCCCCTTCTTTGATGGTCTTTCCGGAGGCGATCATGGATAGCGATTTGTAGTCGATGTCCAGAGACTCGGCGCCCACCACGCAACACTTGCCCCAGCCGCGAGCGACAACCGCGGCGTGACTGGTCTTGCCGCCTGTGGCCGTAAGAATTCCCTGCGCTACGGCCATGCCTCCGACATCCTCGGGACTGGTCTCGCGCCGGACGAGGATTACTTTTTCTCCGCGAGCGGCCCACTCTTCGGCCTTGGGCGCTGAAAAGACGACTTTGCCAACGGCTGAGCCGGGGACGGCGTTGATGCCTTTGGCTAGAATTCTGGACTCGAGTGACTTCTTGTCCACTTTGGAATCGATCACCGGATAGAAGAGGCGCTCGATATCTTCGGGCTTGATGCGTTCGATGGCCTGCTCTTTGGTGACGAGTTTTTCGTTGGCCATGTCCACGGCGATGCGAAATGCGGCAGCCGGGGTACGCTTTCCGGTTCGCGTCTGCAACATATAGAGGGTGCCGTCTTCGACGGTGAACTCCATGTCCTGCATGTCGCGATAGTGTTTCTCAAGTTTCACTCGAACCTTTTCAAGCTGTCCGTAAACCTTGGGCATGACCTTGGCCATTTCGCTGAGGTGCATCGGCGTGCGGATGCCGGCGACGACGTCTTCTCCCTGGGCGTTGACCAAGTAGTCTCCGTAGAAGAGCTTTTCGCCGGAGCTGGGGTCGCGCGTGAAACAGACGCCGGTGCCCGAGGTGTCGCCGGTGTTTCCGAAGACCATCTGCACCACGTTGACTGCGGTGCCGAGGAGCCCGGTGATCTTCTCGACGCGGCGGTAGGTCACGGCTTTCTCTGCCATCCAAGACCCGAACACGGCACCGATGGCTCCCCAGAGCTGATCGATTGGATCGTCGGGAAAGTCATGGCCGGTCTTCTCGCGGAAATTCTTCTTGTATTCGGCGACGAGTTCTTTCCAGCCGTTGGCGGAGACTGCGGTGTCTTCCTTCACGCCCAGTTTGTCTTTCAGCGCGCGCAACCGGTGTTCGAGGTCTTCCTTAGGAAGCTCCATCACCACGGTGGAGTACATTTGCACGAAGCGGCGGTAAGCGTCGTAGGCGAAACGCTCGTTCTTCGTGGCACCCGCGAGGCCTTGCACGGAGCGGTCATTCAGTCCTAAGTTGAGGATGGTCTCCATCATTCCGGGCATGGAGCGCGCGGAGCCGGACCGCACGCTGACCAGCAGCGGATTCTTCGGATCACCGAGCTTCTTGCGGGTGACCTTTTCCAACTGGGCGACATTCTGAGTGACCTGTTTCTTCAATTCGGCGGGATACTTCTTTCCGTTCTTGTAGAAATAGTCGCAGGCCTCAGTGGAAATGGTGAAGCCCGCGGGTACCGGGAGGCCAATCCTGGTCATCTCGGCCAATCCCGCGCCCTTTCCACCCAGGAGATCCCGCCAGGTTCCGTCGCCTTCTGCCTTGCCCGCGCCAAAGAAATAAACCCATTTAGTCACTGTTGTCCTCGCCTTCGGTTTAGTATTGCGAAACAAATCTCTTCCAGATCGCAAACGCTCTTAGTCTCTAGACGGATCCGACTGTTGCCGACGTCGGGCGTTGGTGTGTGTCGACACGCCGACTTCTAAACAACCACTTTAGTTGTTCAGACGCGTTCTTCTGCGCCTATCTCCGAAAAATCCGCCACGGTAGTGAACTCGCGAAGCAGTTCCGCCAGAAGCGCCAGACGATTCTTGCGCACCGCTTCGTTCTCGGCCATCACCATCACTTCCTCGAAAAAGCGATCGACCGCTTTCCGCAGGCCGGCGATGCGCTCCAGCGCTTGTTCGTAGTGCCCGGCGCGCTTCTCGGCCTGGACCTTGGAGGCCGCTTCGCGTCCGACGGCGAACAACTCGCGCTCGGCGTCGCTCTCAAAGAGGTCTACCTGAACACTGACCGCTTCGCCCTTGCTATCGGACTTCTCGATGATCTTGCGGATGCGTTTGAAGGAGACGGCCAGCGGCTCGAAATTCTTAGACTTGCGTATAGAGCGCAAGGCGGTCAGCCGTTTTTGGGCGTCGACTAGATCGTCGGCTCCAGCACGGAAGATGGCGTTGACCTCGTCATAGGCGAATCCCGAGCGTTCGCGGAAGACGTAGCGGGCACGGTCCAGGATGAAGTCGAGAATTTGAGATTCCTGAGCCGGAGTGACGCTGCGTTTCGGGGCATGCGCATGAAGAGCTTTAGCGGCTGCTCCCACGGCCAGTGAAAGTGATACTGGAAGTTTCTTCTCCAGGATGATCTTCACCAAGCCGAGGGCCGCGCGGCGCAAAGCGTAAGGATCACTTGAACCCGTGGGGACTACCCCGACGGCGAAGCAGCCGACGATAGAGTCCAGTTTGTCGGCCATAGCCACCGCGCAGCCGATCAGGTTGCGCGGGATCGGATCGTCCAGGCCAACGGGGCGGTAGTGATCGTAGACGGCGTCGGACACGTCGTCGGGTTCGCCTTGAGCCCGGGCGTACAGGCCGCCCACGATTCCCTGCAACTCTGGAAACTCGCGAACCATTTCCGTGGCCAGATCGCACTTGGCGAGTTCGGCGGCGCGGTCAGCGTCGGCGACGTGGGCGTTGGCCATGCCCAGGTTGAACCACTGCTCGGTGAACCAGCGGGCGATGGCGCGTACGCGCTCGACCTTATCGCGATAGCTGCCGAGGCGGGACTCGTAGGTGACCTTGGCGAGCTTGGGGAGATAGTCGGCGAGCCGACATTTCTGATCGGAGGCCCAGAAGAATTGGGCGTCCGCGAAGCGGGCCCGCAGAACGCTCTCGTGCCCGGCGCGCACCAGGCCCTTGGAGTCCTTCGCCAAATTGATGACCGCCAGGAAGTGCGGGGCCAGGTCGCCGTTGCGCTTCTCGACAGCGAAATATTTCTGGTGATCCCGCATCACTGTAACCAGGATCTCGTCCGGCAGGCTGAGAAAAGCGGGATCGAATGCGCCTTCGATAACCGTGGGGTACTCATTGAGATAAGCCACCAACTTCAGAAGCGCAGCATCTTCGTGGAGGTGGAAGCCGCCGCTCTTGGTATGCGCGGCGAGTTCGCGAGCGATTTTCTCGGCGCGCAGCGCAGGGCGGACGATGACGCCATTGGAGTTGAGGCGTTTTTCGTAGTCCGCGAAGCTGCGCACCCGTATTGCCGCCGCGCCAAGGAAGCGATGGCCACGGGTTACATCTCCCGCAAAAACGCCCCCGAACGACAGCTTGAGGGGCTTGCCGTCAAACACCGCCACGATCCAGCGAATGGGCCGGATAAAACGGGCGCCTCCGAGGCCGGTCCAAGTCATGGAGCGCGGCCAGGAGAGATCGTGAATGGCGCGGGGCAAGATCTCGTTGAGGATTTGCTCGGAGGTGCGGCCGCGCTTGACCTGTTTTGCGGCCAGGTACTCACCCTTGGGGGTCTTGACCAGATAGATCTCGCTCAGACGCAGGCCCTGCTTTTCGGCGAAACTAACCGCAGCGCGGGTCGGCTCGCCGACCGCGTCGTAGGCGACCGACTTTGGCGGGCCGGTGACTTCGTGCACCACGTCGGCTTGTTTGACAGGCAAGCCCTGGATCCAGGCCGTGAGCCGCCTTGGTGCGCTGAAGGTTTGCACGCTTACCCCGGCAACCAGATTCTCGGCCGTCAGTAATTTCTCAAGACTTGCTTTAAGTTCTTCTTCCGCTTTGGGTAGCATGCCGGCGGGAATCTCTTCGCAGCCAATCTCGAAAAGCAACTCCGCTCGCTTTTCTTCGAGGGGCGCAGTAGCCGTCTTTTTGGGGGTAGTCTTCATGGGCGCGCCACCTCACGACGAACTGTGGCGCCGCCGATCTGCTCCAGGTAGGCGGCGGCGGTCCGGCAGGCTGCGGACCGCACGCGAGCCATCAGCGCGGCGCGCTCGGTTGTGGAGATCACGCCACGGGCGTCCATAAGGTTGAAAAGGTGCGAGCACTTCAAGCAATGGTCGTAGGCGGCCAGCACGGGGTATCGCGCTCGCCCCTTCCCTTCCGTCGCCGCAAAACCCTCAAGTAACTCTTTAGCTTGCTTCTCGTGCAACTCGAACTCCGACCGAATCGCTGCGGCATCACTTCGATCGAAACTGTATTCAGAGAGTTGCTGCTCTTCCGCCAGCCGGATGTCGCCGTAGGTCTTGTCCGGAGACCAGCGCATATCGTAGACGCTGTCGACTCCCTGGAGGAAAGCGCAGATGCGCTCCAGTCCGTAGGTCAGTTCGACGGAGATGGGATCAAGGTCGATGCCCCCGCTCTGCTGGAAGTAGGTGAACTGGGTAATCTCCAGACCGTCGAGCAGTATTTGCCAACCGATTCCCCAGGCGCCCAGCGTGGGCGATTCCCAGTTGTCTTCCTCAAAGCGAATGTCGTGTTCCTTGAGTTCGATGCCGATGGCGGCCAGACTCTTCAGGTAGAGTTCTTGAACGTCCACGGGCGAAGGTTTAAGTATCACTTGAAATTGCAAATGCTTATAAAGGCGTTTGGGATTCTCCCCGTAGCGGCCGTCGGCGGGCCGACGGCTGGGTTGCACGTAAGCTACGCGGTATGGAGCGGGACCCAGCACGCGAAGGAACGTCTCCGGGTGCATGGTGCCAGCGCCGACTTCCACGTCATAAGGCTGCTGCAGCACGCAGCCTTGGCGCACCCAGAATTGCGAGAGCTTCAGGATTAAATCTTGAAATGCCAGGCCGCGGATCTTCTTCTCAGGTTTTACTTTAACTTTCAAGTCGTCTCCAACAGGACCCGGGCGCCCAGTTTCCGCTCGGTGTGGTGCTCAATCCAATTCAGCGCGGCCTCGCGAAGTTCTTGAACCGCCGCCTTTTGTGCTGCGAGATCGGTAATGCGATCCAACCGCTCTCCGGTAAAGCGCTCCGCAATCTGGCGCGCGGCCAGATGCAAAGGTCTCATCCCTGGGCGGCGGCACTTCTCGCAAAACAGCCCCTCGTCCCAAGGAGCGTGGTAGGCCGCCTCCGATCCGAAAGGCGTCCCGCACTGCGAGCACTGATCGAACCGGGGCAGCCAACCGCCTAAGCGAACCGTCCAGAAGGCGAAATACGCCAACGGGAGCGTCCAGTTCCCTGTTCGTTCGATCTCGCGAGCCGCCAGCAGGATCAGGCGAAACATGGGCTCGGCCGCTTCGTGCTCCGGCAGCACCAACTCCGAAATCTCGCTGATTACCGCCAGGCCAGTGCTCAAACCATAGTCGCTCTGCGCCTTGTGAAACGATTCCAGCAGCTCGCACTGCTGAATGCGCACCAAGTCTCGCGTTTCCTTCTCCACATACCAGAGCTGCACGTGAGAAAGAATCTCCAGCGTGGAGCCGTAGCGATTCTTGAGGCGCCGCGCGCCGCCGGCCACGCCGCGCATGCGCCCGGACGAACGCCCGAGAAAACTCACTAGGCGGTCGGCCTCGCCCAGAGGAAAAGTCTTCAGGATAATGGCTTCCGTTTCCCGGGCGGGCATTCGTTGTCGGCGCGCCGACGCGGCGTCGAACACCTTGCAAGGTTAGTTCGGATCGCACGCTCACGCAGAGGTAATTTATTTATCATACGCGGTGGCGTCGCGCAATCTTTCCGTCGCAAAAAAGCCCAAGTTCTTCGACGAAAGATCGGCGCTCGGAAGGTTCCGATCGGAGATCTTCTCGCTTTAAAGTTCCACCACCGTGTGCTTCTTCTCGCGTCGGCCATCGAGATAGCAGCGATTTCAGCCCTGTCCGCGCGCAAAACGCGAGGCTGCAGCGTTCTGTTAACCAGCCCACCCACCGGCGCGTAATTATCGGACCCAGCGTGGCGCGGAAGCCGCTTTGCAAAGCCAACGCTTTTCGCCTACTCTGTCCCGTCCTTACTCATGTTCATCCCGCTCAAAGACCTGAATCCCCGGCGAACCTATCCTTTCGTCAACACCGGCTTGATTCTATTGAACGTCTTCGTCTTTATTTATCAGCTCACGCTCCCCGTGCCGGCGTTCAAAGCATTCGTCACCGCGAACGCCACCATCCCGGCGCGCTTCCCTGCCTGGATCGGCGGCCATGCCCCGTTTGAGCTGGCATTTCTGCCGCTGCTGACCAGCATGTTCCTGCATTCCGGCATTGCGCACATCCTGGGCAACATGCTCTTCCTGTGGATCTTCGGAGACAACGTGGAGGACTTCTACGGCCACGTCCCGTACTTGTTCTTTTACCTAACCTGCGGAATTACTTCAGGTATTGCTCATGTGCTCTTCAATTTTCACTCGACGCTCCCGGCGGTTGGCGCCAGTGGAGCTATTTCGGGGATCATGGGAGCGTACCTTCTCCTGTATCCGAGGGCGCGCATCCTCACGTTGGTGTTCATATTTCTGGTTCCGATCCCGGCGGTGTTTATTTTGGTCTACTGGTTCGTGTTGCAATTCATCTCCGGGGTCACGTCTCTGAGCATGGCCGCTTCGGGTGGTGTGGCCTGGTGGGCTCACGTGGGAGGATTTCTTACGGGGATGCTGATCACCGCGCTCGCCAGACGGCGTTGAGGAGATTTTCGTCCAAGGCAGCCGAACGTGAAGTGTTAGTTTAGATTATCCGGAGTGCTTCGCTGCGAAGTCCGCGAGCCACTCTCCGACCTCAACCGTTTTCTTATCGCCTCCCAGATCCGATGTTAAGTAATTCTTGAGCAATGCAGCCCTCACCCCCTCGCGAAGCGTTGCTGCCTCGCGCGACCATCCGAGGAAGTCTAGAAGCATACCTGAAGTAAGAATTGAACCCAGGGGATTGGCGATCCCTCTGCCGGCGATGTTCGGCGCAGATCCATGGACGGGCTCGAAGAGCGAGGTTCTCCCGGGATGGATGTTGCCGGAAGGCGCCAACCCGAGCCCCCCTGCCAACTGCGCGCCCAGATCGCTGATGATGTCTCCGAACAGGTTGCAGGTAACAATCACGTCGAACTGGCCGGGATCGCGCACAATCTCCATGGCGAGGGTATCAATATAAAGGTGCCGGGAGTCCACGTCGGAGTATTCCTTCCGCACTTCTTTAAAGACCCTCTGCCAGAGATCATGGGCGAACGTCATGGCGTTGGACTTGTCGCTCATGCACAGACGCGTGAGCTTGTTCTGGCGGGCGTACTCGAAGGCGTAACGGATAATCCGCTCGACCCCTTTGCGGGAGTTCACATCTTCTTGGACAGCGATCTCGTCGGGAGTGCCCTTCTTGAAGAATCCGCCCACGCCGACATAGAGCCCTTCGGTGTTCTCTCGAAAGACGATCAAGCGGATATCGCGTTGGGTGCGATCACGCAAAGGAGTCAGCCGATCGTGCAACAGTTCCACAGGGCGGGCATTCACGTAGAGATCCAGCTTAAAGCGCAGGCCTAGCAGGATATCCGCGGCGTGCTGGTTGGTAGGAACCCGGGGATCGCCGAGCGCGCCGAAAAGAATCGCGTCGAATTCATCACGAAGCACCTCCACCGCGCCATCCGGAAGCGTAACGCCTTCGCGCAAATATTTATCCGCGCCCCAATCAAATTCCACAAACTCCAACTGTCGGCGAGCCGACTTGGTGACCGCACGCAACACCTTGACGGCTTCCGGCGTAACTTCTTTTCCGATGCCGTCACCGGGAATTACGGCGATGCGGGCCGCCGGGCCGCCATCACGCAGTGGAATCTTCGCCACTGAAGTCTCCTTCTATAAAGCAAAACTTGAAAGATGCCGCAAATCTAAAGAACCGCTTGAATCAGGCCAGGCGCTCCGTGCGCACTGTGAGCTTCTCGATGCGATCGAGTCTCAGTGCGTAGCCGATTCCCGGTCCGGTCGGAACACGAATGGTGCCCTGCGACGACACGGTCACTTCCGGCTCGATAATGTCTTCGTGCCAATAGCGGCGGCTCGCGGTGACATCCCCGGGCAGCGTGAAATTGGGCAGCGTCGAGAGCGCAATGTTGTGCGCGCGGCCGATGCCGGACTCCAGCATGCCGCCGCACCAGACCGGTATCCCATTCTTCTGGCAAAGATCGTGGATCTGCCGCGCGACCGTGAACCCGCCCACGCGCCCCAACTTAATATTTATGATCTTGCAGGCCCCCAGCGCTATCGCGGCGTCGGCCTGCTCCAACGTGTGGATGCATTCATCGAGGCAGATCGGCGTCTGCAGTTGTTTCTGCACGTTCACGTGGCCGAACAGGTCGTCCCAGCCCAGCGGCTGCTCGATCATCATCAGATAAAATGCGTCGAGCTCCTTCAAAAGGGGCAAGTCTGCAGGGCGGTAGGCGGAATTGGCGTCGACCATCAACTTGATTCGCGGAAACTCCTGGCGCAGGCGCTTCACCAGGTCCAAATCTTTCCCCGGCTTGATTTTGATCTTGATGCGCTGGTACCCGGCAGCCAGCTCTTTTTTGACGGCGGCCACCAATTCGTCGAGCGAACCCTGGAGCCCCACGGAAACCCCGCAGGCGATCTCCTGGCGCGTTCCTCCCAGCAATTTCCACAGCGGAACGCCCTTTTGCTTGGCTTCCGCGTCCCACAGGGCGGCCTCCAGCGCGCCTTTGGCCATCGTGTGTCCGCGGACCGGCTCGAGCATGGCCCACACATCCGCGGCCGCCGCGAAGTCCTTCCCTTTCATCAGCGGCCACAGATGATCCCGCAGGATGTGCCAGGCGGTTTCCGTCGTTTCCGGACTGTAACCAGGATTTTCTCCAGCGACACACTCAGCCCAACCACTCACACCATCCACGTTGGCTTCGACCAACAAGACCCGACGAACGTCGGACTTGCCGAAGCTGGTCTCGAACGGAGCGACCAGCTGCATCCGCAGTTCCCGCAGAGTGACTTCCCGTATGCGCATCGCTAGGATTCTCTCCTTGAGCCCGAATTCTCTGTTTCCACGCGGCCGTTAAAAATCACTCCAAGGCCCCAGAAGATACGCGCTACCCGTCTTGGCCTGCCGCAAGCCGATCGCGGCGTACCCGCGTGCGAACCATTTCCCGAACTCTTCGCGCACTCGCGACTGCACGCTGGCCACCTGATCCGGGCTTTTTTGTTTCCATTGCTCCAGTTCGCTGGGCAATTCAATCGTAGCGGGAACGTCTTTGAGTTCCACGGCGAGGTCCTCGATTGCGGCCACCACGCGCGCGGAATCCAAATGCCATTCGGCCACCAGCCGGTCCGTGGGGAGTCCGTGGTGCAGCGGGCTGCTGGTCACCCCGTAAAAATTGGGCAAGTAGCGGCGGCAAATCGCGCCCAGGCGGTCCAGGTTGAAATGGGCGTTGCGCAATTCGAGCGGATCGAAGGTCCACTCAATCAAACGAATTTCACGGCTCAAAGCCTCTTCGCGCTGGAACAATTTCAGTCTGCGGCCGACGCCGCGGTCGCGATAGCTGGCGTGAACGCCGGTGTGGTGGGAGTGCAGAAACGGCCGGCCGTCGCGCCATCCGACCACCGCCAAGGTGTAGCCGATGAGTTCGCCGCCGGCGAAGGCGCCCAAGACCTGGCCACCGATATTCGCGGCCACGACGAACAAGGTCACCGGCTCGACCTCCAGATCCTCTTCGCCCCAGACCTGGCGTTGCAGCGCCACACAGGCTTGAAACTCCGCCAGGCGTTCGCACTTGCGCACCACGATGTCTTCGCTCATGGATTTTGCGCCGCGGGCGCCGCGGAAAGAATTTCCTCGCCGCGCTTGGCCGAGTCCCACAGCGCTTCCATCTCCGCACGCGGGACGTCCGCGAAGCTCCGTCCGGTTTCGGAAGCCAGCCGTTCCATTTCCCGGAAGCGCCGGAGAAATTTCGCATTGGCGTTTTTCAACGCGATCTCCGGATCCACCTTCAGAAACCGAGCCAGATTCACCGAGGCAAACAGCAAATCCCCAAGCTCTTCTTCGATCTTGGGCCGGTCGCTCGCTTCCAAGGCGCGCTGGAGTTCGCCGCTCTCCTCCCGCATCTTGTCAAAAATTCCTTCGACGGCGTCCCAGTCGAATCCCGCGCGCGCCGCCTTCTTCGTCAATTGCAGCCCTTCCAGCAGCGCGGGTAGCGCCCGCGGCACTCCGTCCAGAACGGACGCCGGCTTCTTTTTCTCATGTGATTTGCCGCCAGCCTTTTCCGCCTTGCGTTCTTCGGCCTTGATCTGCTCCCAGTTCCTCAGCACCTCGGCCGAATCCTTCGCGCGCTTGGTTCCGAAGACGTGGGGATGCCGCCGCACCATTTTTTCGTGTATTTCGCGGATCACGTCGGCGACCGTGAAATGCCCCTCTTCGGCGGCAATCTGCGAGTGAAATACGATCTGCAGCAGCAGGTCGCCCATCTCCTCGGCGAACTTGGCGTCTTCGCCGCTCTGCAGCGCGTCCAGAACTTCGTAAGCTTCCTCGATCAGATAGGTCCGCAAGGTATCGTGGGTCTGTTCACGATCCCAGGGGCAGCCGTTCGGCGCGCGCAAGCGCTTTTGCAGCGCGACCAGCTTCTCGAACCACAGGCCCGCGGAGAGGCCGTTTCTCGTGGCTGCCTTGCGCGCGGATGCACGGCGTTTCGCAGGCCTTCTCGATGGTTTCTTACTCGCGGCCATGTACCTCCGGAAAAACGTCGACGCTAACAAACGTTTGACTCTACGGCGCGGACCGATTTTTGACAAGCACGTCGCCCACGGCACCCGCGTCGCTACCCAAAGATGCCACCCGATGTTAAACTTGAGGAGAACACAAAATAGCGAGGGTTGTCACTTGAGCGAGAATAAACAAGAAGAGACCGCATTTCGAGTTATAGACAGGCGGCCGTTCACGGCCGAGGGCGAACTCCGCAAAGACGTTGTGGAAAACGAAGAGCGTGAGGCGCGCCGCGAGGCGGCGTTGCATCCGCCGGCGGCTGCTCCTTCGGAATCGGCGCAGCCGCAGCCTCCAGCGGACGCCCCTAAGGCATCGCCGCCATTTGAGAACTTGATTCGCATGCTGGGCAGCAATGCCGCCATGGTTCTGGGCGCTTACGCCGACCCGCGCACCGGCCAGCCGGTGATCGATCCCGAAGCCGCTCGCGAATTCATCGACATGCTGGATGCCCTCCACGAAAAGACCAAGGGGAATCTTGCGCCCGAAGAAGACAGCTTGCTGTTGGATCTTCTCGGGAAGCTGAGAATGACGTACCTGGAAATCAATCAGGCGGTCGCGGCGCAAGCGATGAAGGTTAAAGCAAAGACGCGTCCGTAGTTGTTGCGCGCAGTCGCGGCGCAAGCGATGAAGGTCAAAGCAAAGACGCGTCCGTAGTTGGTTGCGCGCAGTCGCGGCGCAAGCGATGAAGGTCAAGGCAAAGACGCGTCCGTAGTTGGTTGCGCGCAGTCGCGGCGCAAGCGATGAAGGTTAAAGCAAGACGCGTCCGTAGTTGTTGCGCGCAGTCGCGGCGCAAGCGATGAAGGTTAAAGCAAAGACGCGTCCGTAGTTGGTTGCGCGCGGTCGCCGGCGAATCGGCGCGACTGGGAACGCCGCCGTCTGAACGCTCATGCCTCTTGCTCCTATCAAAGTAACCGTGCTCGGCTCCGGCACCTCGATGGGCGTGCCTTCTTTGGGCTGCCACTGCCGGGTGTGCCGCTCGAAAGATCCGCACGACAACCGGCTGCGCCCTTCCCTGCTGCTTTCGCGAAATGGACAAAACGTGGTCATCGACACCACGCCGGATTTCCGCCAGCAAGCCCTGCGCGTGGGCCTCGACCGCCTCGATGCCATTCTGCTAACCCACGGCCACGCCGATCACATTCTGGGGTTCGACGATATTCGGCCGTTTAATATTCGGCAGCGGGCGGCGCTGCCGGTTTATGGCACCGAAGAGACTTTTGAGATTATTCGGCGGGCGTTTGCCTATGTTTTTGACGGGCGGCCTACCTTGAGCACCGTTCCTAGCGTCGAGCTGAATGCGGTAAAGGGTCCTTTTGAGCTTCTGGGGGTGCCCTTCGTGCCCGTGCCTTTGTTGCACGGTGATCTTGAGGTGCTTGGGTTTCGCTTTGGGCGGGCGGCCTATCTCACGGACTTTAGCGAGCTGCCGGATTCTTCTGCGGCTTTGCTTGAAGATTTGGACGAGCTGATCCTCGACGCGCTTCGCGATATTCCGCATCCCATGCACCAGACAGTGGAACAGGCACTCGCACTGATCGCTCGGCTGAAGCCTCGCCGCGCGTGGTTCACGCATATTGCGCACGATTTGTCGCATGCGGAAACGAATGAGAGGCTGCGCAAGCTGGGTTGGCCGCATGTCCAACTGGCCTACGATGGATTGGAGTTGGAGGTGCGCGTCGATGTTCCCGCGCCCGTGGCGGCGTCCCGTGCTCGCGTTGCGTCCGGGGTTGGCGCACGCTCCCGGCCGGTCCTGGCCTTCCACACCGCCGAAGACTGGGCGGGGCACTTTGCCGCTTCCGGACGCGGCAGCGTTCTGGCCATCGGCAATTTCGACGGCATTCACCTGGGGCATCAAGCCATCTTGCGCGCCGCGGTGCTGCGGGCCCAGGAGACCGGCGCGGTTGCTACCGCCCTCACGTTTGATCCTTCGCCGCGCAAGGTTCTTCGTCCGGAGTCGGCGCCGCCGCGCCTGTCAACGAATGCGCAGCGCATGGAGTGGTTTGGCGTCGCGGGATTGGAGGCGGCGGTCGTCCTGCCGTTTACGCTGGAGCTGGCGCGCCTTTCGCCGGAGGACTTTGTGGTCGAAATCTTGATCCGCAATCTCCATATCCGGGCGATCCTGGTGGGAGAAAACTTTCGCTTTGGCCATCGCCAGGCGGGCGACGTGAAGCAACTCCGCGAACTGGGCATGCGTTACGGCTTTGAAGTGGTGGTCATTCCGCCGGTGGTCTACAAAGACGAGATCGTTTCGAGCACCGTGATTCGCCGCGAGATCGCCGCCGGAGAGGTTTTGCACGCTTCGTGTCTCTTGGGCCGACCCTTCGTGCTTACCGGCGAAGTGGTCAGCGGCACCGGCACCGGGCGGCGCTTTACGTTTCCCACGTTGAATTTAGCGCCCGAGCAGGAACTGCTGCCAGCGCGCGGGGTGTACGTCACGCGAACTCTTTTGGAAGGCGAGAGCAAGAGCCGCCGCTCGGTCACCAACGTGGGGATGCGCCCGACCTTCAACGGTTCTGCACTGAGTGTCGAAACTCATTTGCTCGACTTCGCGGGCGAAGTCACGGCCAAGCGCATCGAGGTGCGCTTCTGGAAGCGCCTGCGCGAAGAGAAGAAATTCAGCGGCGCGGAAGAACTGCGCGGGCAGATCGCCCGCGATATCGCGAGCGCCAACAAATTCTTTGCACGCTTGCGTCGTTTCCGTACAGTCCGTCCGTGAAGCTTCTCATCCCGAACCCGGCCGCCTGGTTTTGGCGAACAGGGGTGAGCGCTTTTAGGTTTTTGCTGCTGTCCTCGGGCGTCGAAAGCGGGAGGGCGGAGCTTGCCAGCGGCGAGATCTTTCAAGGCGCGCAGGCGTCCGTCGAGTTCGGCGGGCGTCAGGCGTCCCTGGCGGTTGAGCGTGCGCAGAAAATCCCGGGCCGGACGGTCGCCCTTGCGCGTGTTGCATTCGATACAGCAGGAAACCAGGTTGCGGTAGGAATTCCGTCCGAAGCGCACGCGTGGCACGACGTGGTCCAGGCACTGTACGTGGGCGGGCGTGCGGCGAAGGCAGTAAAAGCAGGCGCCGCGTTCGCGATCGTGAATGGTTTTGCGGAGCGCCCAAGTACTCAGGAAGTCCGTGGCTTCGAGGGCCGAGGCAGGCGGCTCCCCGACTTCCCGAGGCGTGCCATTTCTGCTCGAGCGGACGGCGCGGATCTGCTGGGGCAGGCGCATCTCCACGATATGGCCGGTCTTGCTGCGTTCGAGCAAGCGCAAAGCGCCCAGCTCATCGAGGCGGCGCACGGCTTGGCGCACCGGGCGATTGGAGAGACGTAGAGCGTGGGCCACGGACATGACCGCGAAGTGCAGGCGACGCTTGCCGATGACCAGAGAATGGCGCAGGAGATAGGAGTAGACCGCGCGGTCCCAAACGGTCAGGCCGAGACGCGGGACAAGAACATCTTCAAACTGCATCCAGAGGAGCTTTAAGTTGAGTTTTTTGTTTGGCATTGGTTTGTGTCCTCAGAGGGGTAGTGGCGTGTGTAGGCGCCGGCCTTCAGGCCGGCCGCTAAGCCCGGTTGTTTACGTGTCGAAAGGTAGAAAGTGCAAAGAGTCCGTGGGCAACAGAACGAGAGAAGCAGGATTTAACGCTTAGCGAATCTCGGGGGAAGTCCCAAAAACGCCGGGCTGAAGCCCGGCACCTACACACGCGAAGACCAAGCGAGCCGGAGTGCCCTGAAAATAAAAAACGCCCCGACGGAGTCGGGGCGTAATCTACTACCATCACAGTTTACTACAACAGTAGTTAATTGTCAAGGAAAATCCGCAGAAGGAAAACAGAATCGGCGTAAGCCGCTGAATTGCTGGGAGATAGCCGAGGCAAGTCTGGATTTCTCGTTTTCGGAAGAGAAAGCCTAGACCCAAGGCTGGCCCTCAGAAAGGGGAAACGTTCCGTCTGTCCCCGGGTTTCCGTCCCCGGGTTTCCCGGGTTTCCCTCCCCGGGTTTCCGTCATAAGATGAAAGATCTCAGCCGTCAAAGCAGATTCCTCACCGCCATTCCCGCGTCAACCTTTTCGCGAGCTTGCGGCGCTTCCGCTCGATCCGTCAACCCGCTCCTCAAGCGCCGGAGGCGCGGCACCCTTTAGCCCAGCCCGTTAGGGCTGGGTTAAAGGGCAAGAGATGGCGAGCACCGTAGGTGCGGCACCTAACCATGCACGACGTTTTGGGCGTAGGTATGAGACACGTGCCGCACCTCCGGTGCTCCGCGCTTTATACCACGCACCCAGCGCTTACGCGCTGGGCTAACCTATACCGCACCTCCGGTGCTTGAATGAGAACCGAGCAGGCACGGAGCGGAGGAAGGTGGAGGGCACCGCATTCCGGCTGCTGCGCGCAACCTTCGATGGCCCCCACCTCGAATCGTCCGCCGGCTGCCCAAGACGCCGCCTTTGCGTCTGGGGGGGTACTCTGATTTGCCCTCAGAGACGAGAAGGCCTTCGCCAGTTCGTTCACGAAAGTGTGTCGCGCGCGCACGGTCTTTAAAAGCGGCAGAGGGCGATAGCGGCTGAAGGTAATGCGACGGGAGGCGGGGACAGGCGCAACGAATCCAATATGAGCTGCCGGGCGTAGCCGCGCTGCGTCACAAGCTGCGGGAGGTCTGCCGTCCAAATACGTGCCAGCCTCGCCACCCAGACGCAATATCGGAAAACGTCCCGTCTGTCCCCGAGTTCCCGAGTTCCGTCCCCCGAGTTCCGTCCGAGTTCCCCCGAGTTCCCCCGCGTCTCTCTGCTCTTACGAGACGTAGCCCAGTGATATCCTCTCCTCGATTCTTATGTCAACAATGCGCTCACCCCGGGCCACTCGCCAGCAACAAGACGACGATAAGAAGAAGAAACAAGACCAGAACTGAAAATGGAGCCTGCACAAATGCCACAAGAACAGCACCGCGCTCGGGCGGTGTTGTTGAACACAATCCTTGTCCTCAGCACCTTGCTCTCGGGTCTGTTTTTTGAGCCCGAGCTTGTGTCAACGTATTGGCACCCGCGGTATGGAGGTTCCACCACTTTTCATGGATGGACGGTCCTCGTCCCAAGAGGCTGGTCGCCGGCTACTGGCGACGATCAGCTCATACTCAATAAGATGC
>Ga0210384_10001706_pt1 | contig 28803 bp, 28 predicted proteins | sample IncBWH2MmetaG_FD_160574 | JGI IMG/M metagenome (GOLD analysis project Ga0210384, IMG submission 160574) | Forest soil microbial communities from Barre Woods Harvard Forest LTER site, Petersham, Massachusetts, United States - Inc-BW-H-2-M | ecosystem: Environmental > Terrestrial > Soil >...
ACGGAACCTGTATCCGACCGTTCTGAATGTGCTCAACCGTTCCCTAGATGCCTGCTAAGTCCATCATTCCGCGTGTCTCAATAGAGTGTGAGGATGGCACTCTACCGCTGAGTTAAGCGCCCACTGCTTTCTATTCAAACAGTGACCGCCAGTCCCGTCAACCGCCAGCAAACTCCGCGCCCTTCGTTGACTTGGCCTTCCAGCCCGCCTACCATACACCGCGTGGAAGGATCCCGACGCCGACATTCCCGTCCTGAAAGAAGCCAGGGCGGAGTACGCCAAGCTGAATTAGGGCGGTTTGAACGCCGCTATACTCTAGTAAACGAACCGGTTTCGCGTATCTGGGGACCGTGGTAGCCTGATTCCTGCTTGCGACTTCCGGGGCCGGTCCAGTGGTCACCGGAAGCGCGCCGGTTAGACGCATCCGATGCCCCCCGAGCCCAAACCCGCCAAGGTACCCGCAGGCCATAGTACGGAAGACACTTCCGTGCCTGACCGGGCCGAGGCGGAGACGCAACTTTCGTCGGACAAAGGGGTTCAATCAGATGTGAGCAGCGTTGCCATGAGCAGCGTAACAATGGATCGCGGGTTGCTTGCATTGGGGGGCGTGGCGCAGCCGGAACCGCTCGAAGCCGATACCAGTCTGCCCGAGGGCGGGCGGAGCGACGCCGAAATCATGCTCCGGGTGAAAGCCGGCGACGATTCGGCTTTCGAATATCTAGTGCAGAAGTACCGCCGGCCGATGGTGAGTTTCATGTTCCGCACGGCGCACAGCAATGCTGTGGCGGAAGATTTGGCCCAGGAAGTTTTCCTGCGGGTTTACCGTTCGCGCGAAAGCTACGAGGCCAGCGCCAAGTTCACCACGTGGCTGTATCGCATCGCCACTAACCTGGCGGTGAATCATGCGCGCGACACGCGGCACGAGCGTCCTGAGAATACGGTCAGCCTGGACGAACCGGACGCGGAGAGTGGTCGCACTCTCGATCTGCCCGACCGGACGCCCAGCGCCGAAGCAACGATCGTGCAGCGGGAGCGCCTGGCTGCGATTCGCCAGCGCGTGCAGGCCCTGCCGGAGCGGCAGAGAATGGCAGTGGTGATGCACAAGTATCAGCAGATGGAGTATCGCCAGATTGCCGATGTATTGAAACTGAGCGAGTCCGCCACCAAGTCGTTGCTGTTCCGCGCTTACGAAACTTTGCGCGAACAGCTCAAAGAGTTTGTGTAAAGGAAGCAAGCTATGAAGTGCAATGAAACCCGCGAACTGATGCCGGACCTGGCCGCCGGACTGGCCGCGGTCACTCCCGAAGTAAAGGCCCATCTCGATTCCTGCGCGGAATGTGCAGGCAAGCTGGAAGCGTTCCGCCAGACCATGTCGCTGCTCGATGAGTGGCAGGCGCCGGAGCCTTCGCCTTATTTTGATTTTCGCCTGCGCGCGCGTTTGCGCGAGGAAAGCGCGAAGCAATCCTCCGGCTGGATGGGGTGGCTGCGTAGACCCGTGCTGGCCGCATCGTTTGCCCTGGTGATGGTGGTCGGTGTGAGCCTGGTTCGGATGAACAGCGGCGAGCGAGGCAACAATACGAGCTCATCCCTGGCGTCGGTTGGACCGCAGACCCCGGCGGAACCGGGCACGGCGGTGGGAGATTTGCAGGCGCTGGAGAAAAACCAGAATCTGTATTCCGACTTCGATGTGCTCGATGATCTCACCGTGCAGCAGGATGTGACCGCAAATCCATAAGGATTTCTTGGCGTCCTTCACGGTCGTCTTTGCGAACTTTGCGGTGATCGATTTTGATTGCAAAGTGGCGAGGTGCAAATCGGGAGAATCAGAACCAGTGTCCGGACCGAAGTCCATCCCGCTGCTGATAGCGACGGCCGCCATAATGTTGGCGCCCGCGGGTTCCCCATGCGGGGCGCAGAGCCGGCTCACTGAGAGACGCCAGGCACGGCAGGAGGCACGGCAGGAGGCACGCCAGCAGGCCCAGGCACAAGGCAATCACGCCGGCCAGTGGCTGCGCCGCTACAAAGACCTCCCGCCCGATCAGCAACAGAAAGCGCTGGATAGCGATCCCCAGTTCCGCAGCCTGCCGCCCATGCGGCAGCAAATTTTGAGGGAGCGCTTGCAGCGTTTCAGCAGCCTTCCACCGCGCATGCAGGACCGCATCCTGCAGCGCATGGAGACCTGGGAACACCTGACTCCGGCGCAGAAACAGCAGGCGCGGCAGCTCTATTCGCAGCTCAAAGACCTTCCGCCCGAACGCCGGCAGAAAGTGCGCACCGCGATCCGCGACCTCAGCGTCATGCCTCCGGAGCAGCGTCAGCAGATCATCGAGTCCGATCGATTCAAGAGCGAGTTTTCACCTCAGGAGCGCGGCTTGCTAAGCAGCGCTTCCCAATTGCCGCTGGCCCCAGAGAGTGGTCCGAACGAGCCTGCACCGGAAGACTGACCACAAGGCTCAATGTAGGCGCGAGCGTCCTCGCTCGTGCTGGTTTTGTGGCACTGCCGCACGAGCGGAGCGCTCGCGCCCACATCATCCCCACGTGGTTCGCGGCGGCTGTTGAATGTCCTTACAACGCCGGACTATAATCCCGCCGAATTCAAAACAGGAGGCCTATATGGCCGAAACGCGGAAAGTCATTGATTGTCGTCAATTCCCTGCTGAGAAGCCCTGCTCGATTGCTATTTCCGGGACTGAGGAAGAAGTCATAAGTCTGGCCGTACTGCATGCCGGCACGGTCCATGGCCATGCGGACTCGCCTGAACTACGGGAACAGATCCGTTCCATGCTGCAGGATGAAAGCGCAGCCAGCGAGGCAGCCTAACGGCTTGATGTGGACGCGAGCGTCCCGCTCGTGCTGCGGCGGCACGGACACTGCCGCACGAGCGGGACGCTCGCGCCTACATTACTTCGCTGCCACCGCGGCATTCGCTTCGATTTTTTCGAACACGGCTTCCGCACGCAGCAGCGCTTCCTGAACGTTGGCGCAGATATTCTCGCGGCCCACAACTTCTTCAAATTCTCCCTGATGAATCATCTTGGCCGGCTGCTCGCGGGCGCCGCATAGAATGAGCGTGCGTTTCGTAGCGTGTAGGTGCTTCGCGATTTCCTCGAGCGCAAAGAGTCCCGTAGCGTCGATAGCGGTCATGTTGCGCAGGCGAATAATGACGATCGGCGGAAGTTCGTGCATTTTTTCGGTGACCACCCCGATCTTGTCGGTTGCGCCGAACAGAAACGGGCCATGAATCCGGAAGATGGTGGCATAGTAAGGAATGTCCTTGTCCTGCAAAATGTGCAGGCGTCCGTCTTCGACGTAGTCGCCCGTCACCTGGGAAACCGTGGTAGTCTCGGCCACGCGGGCGATGAAGAGCAGCGCGGCCAGGATCATTCCAGCCTCGACGGCTACAGTAAGATCGGCGAAAACGGTCAACCCAAACGTGACCAACCACACGCTGATGTCAGTCTTGGTCAGACGCAGCAGTTGAGGAATTTCGCGCCACTCGCCCATGTTGTACGAAACGATCATCAGAATTCCCGCGAGCGCAGCCATAGGGATGTAGCTGGCCAGGGGCGCGGCAAACAGCAACACACATAGCAAGGTGAGCGCGTGGATCATGCCCGCAACCGGTGATTGCGCCCCAGAACGGATATTGGTTGCGGTGCGAGCGATGGCGCCGGTAGCCGGAAGGCCACCGAACATCGGCGAGAAGATGTTGGCAATCCCCTGGGCGATCAGCTCAACATTGGGATTGTGCCGGTCGTTGCTCATGCGATCCGAAACCACGGCCGACATCAGGGACTCGATGGCTCCGAGCATGGCCACGGTAAAAGCCGGCCCGAGCAGGCCATGGACCAGGCTCGCATGCCAATGCGGTATTGCGAAATGAGGCAGGCCGCTGGGAATTCCCCCAAAGCGCGTGCCCACAGTCTCCACCGGCAGCTTGAGCAGGTACGCGGCCACGGTCGCGCCCAACATGGCGATGATCGCGCCCGGAATCCGGTTGGAGATGGCGCGGCACAGCAGCATGGTCGCCACCGTGGCCGCCGCCAGCACCGTCGCAGACAGAGTGAATGTGGGAGCGGCGTGGAAGAGAGCTTTCATCCGCAGCCAGAATTCGCTGGGAACCTTGGCCAGGTGCAGACCGAAGAAGTCTTTTATTTGCGTGCTGGCAATCAGCACGGCGATACCGTTGGTAAAACCAATGACTACAGGGCGCGGAATAAACTTCACCGCGGTACCCATACCAGTTGCGCCCAAAACGATGAGGATGGCGCCCGCCATCACGGTGCACATATACAGTCCATCAATGCCATGGACGGCGACAATCCCGGCAACCACGACGACGAAGGCCCCGGTGGGTCCGCCAATCTGGGTTTTCGATCCACCCAGTGCGGAGATCAGAAAGCCCGTGATCACCGCGCAGTAGATACCGGCCTGCGGCGTAAGTCCCGATGCGATGGCAAACGCCATGGCCAGCGGCAGGGCCACCAGTCCGACGGTGACGCCGGCGATGGTGTCCTTCAAAAACTTGTTCAGACTGTATTCGCGGAGGCAGATAACGGACTTCGGCAGCCAACGGTCGTCCAACTTTAGGGAAATGACGGGCCACATATATACCATTATGACAGCAGTTGGCCTTCGCTTTGAGTGACGAGTAAGGAACGAAAGTCTACCGTGACCAGTGTGGCGCGGGCAGCCCTCGCCCGCGGCTCTTGACGTTGGTATTGCTGTGCTTGCTGCGATCTCATAACTGAACGTCTCTCAGTGGCGACTGGACATACTTTGTATTCCGCGTTTGATGATGACACTCTCGCGCGGGCGAGGATGCCCGCGCCGCAGAATCATGGCTAGTATTCTGGATTCACCCACAACCAGCGATAACCCTCAGGCTTCTGAACCAGCCCGGCTCTTACTGGATTTTGCCGGATATACTCGCGCTTCTTTTCGAGGCTTTCGTCTGACCGCAGTACGTGATCGAATGATTCCTCTTCCCAGACTGGCCCGGATCGATGAAGCAGTTTGTGAATGCGATGGGCAGGCGCGCCCTTCAAGCTCTGCATGATTTCAACCAACAGAAAAGGCCAGCCGTGCTCATCTCGCAGAGCTCTGAGCAATAGTTGGACATGATCGGGCATCACGACCGCGGCAAACAAATCGTCGCTTATTCCGTGGTCCCGCAAACAATGGTTCAGGACAAGATTGCGTGCTTCGTCGGGCAAGACCAGCGGGCCGCCGGCGCAGAACGTAATAAACATTAGGTGCGTCGAATTTTTGAAAGTGGGGGAGGCGGTGGCGATACTGATATTTCGGAGCTGACGGAATGTTGGTTGACACGGGAGCCCTTTAGAGGGGTGCACGGTTGCAACCCCCGTTGTTGCAACTTCACCAGCTTGGAGACTTATTGTCTGTGACGGATGAACATGTGGGGCAGAAGGATTTGCGGTTTGCCTTTGGACGCTGTCTCGCGGGCGAGGGCGACCGCCCCACACGACCAGACTAGACTTCCGGCGTCATCGCCCGACCAGCGAGTTCCTGGGTGGCTTTCAAGCGGACGACGGTTCGGTCTTTGCCGAGCGCCATCATGACGGCGAACAGGCTGGGCGCAACTCCCTGTCCGGTGAGCACTACGCGGGCGCCGTTGATCAGGGCGCCTGCCTTCATCTCTTTCTCCGCGGCGAAGTCGCGCAGCAGTCTCTCCGCTCCCGCCTCGGCGAAGGTTTCTTCCGACGCCGCGTAGCGTTCGCCCAGGTCTACCAGCATGCGGCGGACTCTTTCATCCGCCAGGAATTTCTCTACCGCCGCGGGGTCGGGTTGAAAGGTGTCGGTAAAGTAGGCGCGGAAAGATGTGGCGAAATCCTTGAGGTTACGGGCCCGCGGCTTTAACAGGTTGATGGTGGCAAACAGCCAGTCCTGGTCGGTGCGCGCCGGTTCGAGCCCCGCCTTGTGCCACTCTTCCTGGATCAGCGGCAGCAATCTTTCCGCCGGACAGGCGCGAATATATTCCGTATTAAACCAGTCCAGCTTGGCGCGATCGAATACCGCGTTGGAATGCGAGATGCCGTTCAGATCGAACAGCTGGATCAGTTGCCGGTCGCCAAGAATTTCCGTGGAAGCGCTGCCTGATCCAGACTCGGGTGGAGTCCATCCCAGCAGCGCCAGAAAGTTGCGGAAGGCTTCGGGAACGATGCCCTCCTCGCGATACGCGATCACACTGGTAGCACCGTGACGCTTGCTCAGGCGCGTCTTGTCGGGGCCGAGGATCAGCGGCACGTGGGCGAACACCGGCAAGGGTGCGCCCAGCGCCTGGTAGAGCAGGACCTGCTTGGGCGTATTTGAAATGTGATCGGCGCCGCGGATGATATGAGTGATGCGCATGTCGACATCGTCGGTGACCACGCTCAGGTGATAGGTGGGGACACCATCGGAGCGCAGCAGCACAAAGTCTTCCAGTTCGGCGTTGGCAAACTCCACACGACCAAAGACTGCGTCGTCGAAAGCGGTACTCCCGGCTTCGGGCACGGCAAAGCGAACGGCTGCGGACTCTCCCGCAGCGCGCCTGCGGGCCCCCTCCTCGCGAGAAATCTTTCTGCAGGTGCCTTCGTAACGAGGCGGACGTCCTTCGGCGGCTGCTGCCGCGCGGCGCTGCTCCAGTTCCTGCTTGCTGCAAAAACAGTAGTAGGCATGTCCGGAGGCCAACAGCCTGGCCGCGCTCTGGCGATACATCTCCATGCGCTGGGTTTGATGGTAGGGACCCTCGTCCCAGTCGAGGCCGAGCCAACGCATGCCCTGCAAAATACCTTCAACCATCTCTGCCGTGGAGCGTTCAAGATCGGTGTCTTCAATGCGCAGCACCATCGTGCCACCGTGATGGCGGGCAAACAGCCAGTTGAATAGCGCCGTACGGGCGCCGCCCACATGCAGATAACCGGTGGGCGAGGGTGCGAAACGAACCCGTGGACGGGCGGGTGGCGTAGAAGACGAAGAAGACGTGCTGAAAGATGGGAACATTACGAAAGGTCGTGTCCTGATGGTACGGGCTGAGGAAATATAGCGTCAAGCCGCCGGAGGGCCGCAATTCTATCCAACTGATTGATGCCGAAAAGGGAACTCGGTGCTGACGGCGGTTCCTGCCCGCCGCACAAGCCTATTGTCTTGGCTGAACCGCTGTGAAACCATTGATTAGTTAGAAATTGCTCATCACTCTGGCTGAGGTAGCTGTTTTCGCGCCATGAACAGCGTTACGATCAGTTTGCTTGTAGTACCGGCCGTGGTTGCTCTGCTGCTCTTTCTGGTTTTCACTTACCTCTACGAGCAGACCCGGCAGGACTACTTCCGCGCCTGGCAACTGGGATGGGGAGCTTACACGCTCCACTACGTCCTTGATGCCTGGAGTGCGTTCCGCAATCCCTCGGCTGTGATGGCGCTGTTGGCCTCCCTGCTTCTGGCGGCGATGGCGCTGTGCATATTTATCTCGACTCGCCTGATGCGCGAGAAGTTTCGCCTGCGCTGGTACGACCTCCTGGTCGGTTTGGCGGGAGTTGCGCTCAGCCTTTGGAATTTGAAGCAGCAGATGGTGGGCCGGGTGTTTCACCCCGAAATAGTTCCCGACCCGCGCTTCCGCCTGGAAGTGGGCGTGGCCCTGGTGCTGCTGTACTGTTCCTTTTTCTTTTACCGCTACGCGCACCGGAGAAATTCGCTGGCCTTCACCATGCTGGCGATGGCACTGGCACTGTGGTCGGTGCTGATGCTGTTCGGACAATTCAGCAACTCTTACTTGCAGCTGTCCGACATGCTGGGTCCCATCCCGCAGCTGGCGCTGGGCATCGCGATGGTAATGGTGCTGGCGGAAAATGAGCGCAGCGCGGTGCAGGAAAATGCGCTGGCGTTCTCTACTCTGGGCGTCGATCCCACGCGGCTGCTTTCCGCCGAAGACCTGGTTCCCAGTATGCAAAGCATCCTGGACCGACTGGTCGCGCCCTTGCCGGCGGGCGGAGCCGTGCTTTGCATCTCGGAGCGATGGCGCGCCGTGCTGCCCTCGGTGCAACGTGGTTTTTCGCCGGACTTCCTGGACCGACTGGAGAAAAGCGGCGCCGGAGAATACGTCTGCGAGCTGGCCTACCGGCGTGGCGGCTTCGTGACCTTCCGCAGCGTGCCCGAAATGCCCGAGCCCTTGCCGGCCTTCCCTGGCGGCCGGTTTCTGCAATTCCGCGAGGTGATGACCGAAGAGCGTATTTACAACGTCACGGCGGTCAGCCTGCAGACCCGGGAGCACAATTTCGGCGTGATCCTGTTCCCGCATGCCGCGCGCCGGATGTTTGGCTCGTCGAACCTGCGCCTGCTTATCGGGCTCGCGCTGCAGATTGGATTGACCCTGGAAAATTATGCGGTCATGCACGACGCGCAGCGCCGCACCAAGGAATTTGCGCTGCTCACCCAGATCGGACAGGCCATCAGCTCACGGCTGGATCAGGATGAGATTCTGCGCACGGTCCAGAAAGAACTGGGCCAGATCTTCGACACCAACGACTTCTACATTGCGTTCCAGGAAGGCGATGAGATCCGCTTCGAACTGGAGGTGGAAAAGGGCGAGATTTTGCCCAAGCGCACCCGCAAACTCGGTAACGGTTTGAGCGAGTTCATCGTCCGGAGTGGACAGCCGTTGCTGATTCGCGCGGAACTGGAAAAGACGCGAGAACGGCTGGGCGTCAGTTATGTGCCGCCGCGTCCCGCCAAGTCTTTTTGCGGCGCGCCCATCCTGCTGGGAGGCCGTCCGGCCGGAGTCATGGCCGCGATGAACACGGAGCGCGAGTACGCCTTCGAGGAGCGCGACCTGGAAGTGATGCAGACGGCAGCGGGACAGGTTTCGGTTGCGGTGGAAAACGCGCGGCTCTTTGCCGAGGAGCAGCGGCGCTCTCGCCAACTGGCTTTCCTGAACAGTATTTCGAAGACTGCGATTTCGAGCGAAGACTCCGAGCAGATGATGGCGGACATCGTCGGCCACATCCAGAAGAATTTCAGCTTCGATCACATCGGCATCGGCCTTCTCGACTACGGCACCAAGGAGATCGAAATCAAAGCCGAGGCCGGCATCACGGCGCAGGCGCTGGGGAAACGCATCCCGCTAGGCGTGGGTATTCTCGGCCGGGTGGCACGGACGGGCGAGGCTGCGCTGGTACAGACCACGAGCGAAGCGCAATTGCAGGGTGTGCTGCCGGGAGCGCGTTCCGTGCTTTGTATCCCGATTGCGTATGGCGAAAATTTTCTCGGCGTACTCAACGTGGAAAGCCACAAGGAAGATGCTTTCAAGCCGGCCGACCGGCTGATCATGAACACGCTGGCCGATCTGCTGGCTACCGCGTTGCACAACGCCTTTGTGTTCCAGAAATTGCAGCAGCAATCCATCACCGACGGGCTCACGCTCATCAAGACGCGGCGGTTTTTCTTCGAGGCACTAAGTTCAGAGCTCAAACGCGCATCCCGCTCCGGCCGCCCTATCTCGGTAGTGCTGATGGACCTGGACAAATTCAAGAACGTGAACGACACCAAAGGACACCTCGAAGGCGACCTGGTGTTGACCAGGGTCGGACGCCTGTTGGAACAGAAGTGCCGGCAATCGAACGTGGTGGCACGCTATGGGGGCGATGAGTTCATTATTCTCATGCCGGAAACCGGTGTGGAGCAGGCGCAAATTCTGGCGGAACGTTTGCGGGTCTGGATTTCGCAGGACCCGATGCTCGCCGAACACCATATCACGGGGAGCTTCGGAGTGGGCAGTTTTCCGGTGCACGGCTTTGCCATGGAAGAGATTGTGCGCGTGGCCGACGCGGGCATGTACATCTCCAAGCGCGCGGGTGGCGACCAGGTCCAAATCGCCAAGGATTTGTCCGGGGGTGAAAACGCCGCAGTCCGCCGGCAAATGATCTCGGGATACATCGAAGGCTTCCTGCAACGCGAGCACACCGGCCCCGAGCACGTGGAAGAGCTGATCTCCACGCTGAAGAAGATGGTTGGGGACGAACCCCACGCCGACCAGATTCTGCTGGAGGCCATTGAGACCCTGACTAACGCCGCAGAATCGCGAGAACTGAACAGCGCCGGGCACGGAGAGATGGTGGCCCGGTACAGCGAAATCATCGCTCGATCGCTTGGCATGTCGCCAGAGGAAGTTGCTGATCTGGCCTTTGCCGCCCGGGTGCATGACGTGGGCAAGCTCTTCGTCCCGGAACGAATCCTGAACAAACCAGGCCCGCTCACCGAAGGCGAGTTCTACGTGTTGAAGATGCACGCGGAAGTAGGAGGCGAAATCCTGGCCACCCTGCCCGAAGGTAAGAAATTGCGCGAGGCGGTGAAGCACCACCACGAATCCTTCGACGGAGGAGGCTATCCGGATGGCTTGCGGGGGGAGAAGATCCCTCTATGGGCGCGCATTGTGGCCATCACCGACGCGTATGTGAACATGACCAGCGAGCGCTCGTTTGCAGCTGCCAAGACCAGTGAACAGGCGCTGGCCGAACTGGAAAAATTGAGCGGCACGCGTTATGACGGCATGCTGGTGCGGATTCTGATTCGCGAACTCAAGGCGGAGAGAACGACTAGTTGGGGAAGCTAACCCGGGCCTAATGTGCCCCAGTACGAGCGAGGACGCTCGCGCCTACGTTTCTTAGCCCCACTTGCCAATTCTTGGCTGAAACGGGAAACTATCTCTGCATGTCTATTCCTCTCTCTCTCTCTGGCAAAGTCGCGCTCATTACCGGCGGTTCCCGCGGCATCGGTGCGGCTGCCGTCCGCTTGTTTGTGGGTGCGGGCGCGCGCGTTCTGTTCAACTATGAAAAAGCCAAGGCTCCATCCGAACAACTGGTAAAGGAGCTGGGACCGGAAAACTGTGCAGCCGTGGCCTGCAATCTTTCGGGGACGGAGACGGCACACGAATTGGTCGCCGCGGCCGTGAAGCGCTTCGGTCGGCTGGACATGCTGGTGGCCAATCACGGCATCTGGCCTCCGGAAGACGCGCCCATCGACAAAATGTCCGATGCGCAATGGCGCAGCACCATGGCCATCAACCTCGACAGCGTCTTCGCCCTGATCAAGCATTCCGTCGCGCAGATGAAAAAACAGCCCATGTCCGGCGCAGCGGCTGGCCACATTGTGCTGGTGAGTTCGACCGCAGGGCAACGCGGGGAAGCCTTTCACTGTGACTATGCCGCGACCAAGGGCGCGCTCATCAGCATGGTCAAAGGGCTTTCCACGGAGCTGGCGCGAGATGCGATCTACGTCAACACCGTGGCCCCGGGCTGGGTGGATACCGATATGTCGGCGCCGGCCCTCAATGATCCCAAGACCAGCGCCCGCATACTCTCGGGGATCCCGCTGGGGCGGGCTGGCACGCCGCAGGAGATCGCCGGACCCATTCTGTTTCTGTGCTCGCAATATGCCGGCTTCATCACCGGTGAGGTCTTTAACGTGAATGGCGGAGCAGTATTGATCGGCTAGTCGTCAATGTAGGCGCGAGCGCCCCGCTCGTGCTCCTGCGCCTCGGACGCTGCAGCACGAGCGGGACGCTCGCGCCTACATTGAGCGTTTTTTCTGCATCTAACGTTCTTGAATAATGAAGTTCTTCCTCTCAATTCTTCTCTTGGCCGCCATGGCCGTGGCGCAGAGCGACAGCGCGCCGCCCGCGCAGTCAATTCCGGTGGACCAGGAAAACGCCAGGAAAGCCAGGGCCGTGCTGAACCAAACTATCCAGGCCCTGGGTGGCTCCGCCTATCTCAATATTCAGGACATCACCCAAGAGGGCCGCACTTACAGCTTTTATCACGGCCGGCCCAACAGTCTGGGCATCCTCTTCTGGCGCTTCTACAGATTCCCCGACAGGGAACGCATCGAACTCACCAAGCAGCGCGATGTTATCTATGTATACGCAGGCGATAAGGGAACTGAAATCACCTACAAAGGCCCGCGCCCGGAGGACCCCAAAGATCTCACTGAATATTTGCGGCGGCGCCACTTCTCACTCGACTGGGTCCTCAGAAAGTGGCTGTCGGAGCCGAGTGTCGCGCTTTTCTACGAAGGCCAGACAGTCGCCGAAGAAAAACCAGTGGAACAGATCACGGTCATGAACGCACATAACGAGGGCGTCACCTTGTATCTGAGCATCGACGATCACCTGCCGGTGAAGAAGACCTACTCCTGGCGCGACGCGACTGACAAGCAGCGCAACATAGAAGATGAGGTCTACGACAATTACCGTGAAGTGCAAGGCGTCATGACTCCGCACACCATTACGCGTTTCTACAATGGCGACATGTCAGGCCAGCGCTTCCTAACCGCAGTCAGCTACAACCAGGGCATCAACGACTCTCAGTTCGACGCCACCACGGCTTCGGGGCAGAAAAAACCCTGATCCGGGCGAACTGCCCGAAAAACAGCGACTAACCCATGGAGTAACACCTTAGTTACTGCCAGCTACCCGAACCTCAACTAAGCGTCTTTTAATCAAACAGATATCACGACGGAGATCTTGGCGCCCCCGCCCCTGGCGATCACGACTGTGGCTAATTAGCCACAGTCGAAGACGAGCCGCGCAGGATAAATTCATCATCCAACAACAGACAACCGACCTCGTTTGATACACGAACAAACAATCCGCACGCCAGTGGCATGCAGTGGGGTAGGGCTGCACAGCGGCGCGCCCGTCCAACTACGGATACTGCCTGCGCCGTCCGGTTCGGGCGTGATTTTTCGCCGTACCGATCTCGACGGCTTTGAACTGGAGGCCGTGAGCCGAAATGTCGCCCGGGTCAGTTACGCCACCAGTTTGATGAAAAAGGGCGTGCTGATTTCCACCACCGAGCACCTTCTCTCCGCCTTGATCGGTTGTGGCATCGACAATGCCATCGTTGAACTGGATAACCTGGAGTTGCCCATTCTCGACGGCAGTGCCCTGCCGTTTGTAGAGGCCATCCTCAAAGTCGGCATTCGCAAACAGCGAAGACCCCGAACCTATCTGCGCATCTGCCGGGAATTGGAGGTGCGGGAAGGAGACAAGTTTATAGCCGTGTATCCGGCCGATACCTATTCGGTTTCATATGCCATCAATTTCCCCCATCCCTTGATCGGAAAAGAGACTTTCAGGGTAGACCTCTCGGATGGAAACTACCGGACTCAGATCGCAGCGGCCCGAACCTTCGGATTTTTGCACGAGGCCGAAGCCATGCGGCAGCAAGGCCTGATTCGCGGCGCCTCCCATGAAAACGCCATTGTGCTGACGCGTGACGGGCTGATGAATCCGCCGCTACGCTTTCAGGATGAGTTCGTGCGGCACAAGGTTTTGGACCTGATCGGCGACCTGGCGCTTTTGGGCAAACAGATTCTGGGCAACGTAGTTGCCGACCGGGCGGGACACGCCATGCATACCGCTTTGGTCTCCCGCATTCTGCGTGACCGAACCCTGTGGGAAGAAACCACGGTGGAAGAGGAAGAAGAAGCAGTCGCTCCGTTAGTGCATGCCGCAGTCCAACCCGTTGTCTGATGACCACGCGGTTGTGGTCGGCCAACCCGGCTTCAGCCTGACCCCACTCGCGCCGCAAAAAACTCAACCACGTCGGGAAATAAGGACATTTGCATGAGCAATAATCAAACGCGTAACGAGGCGCTAAGAGATCGCCTTTCCCGGTATCGCGAAATTAAGATCACTGTGACCGGCAGGAAGTCAGGGCGCACGATCTCCATCCCGGTTTGGTTCGTATTGGAGGACGACAAGCTTTACCTCTTGCCCGTGCAGGGTTCGGACACACAGTGGTACAAGAACGTGCTCAAGAACCCGATGATTCGGATCGATGCGCGGGACGCAGGGTCTGAAGTTAAGGTTGTTCTTGTGACTGTTGCGCCCCAGGTGTCGTCCGTGGTCGAGAAATTCCGTGACAAGTACGGGACCAACGACGTGAAGAAGTATTATTCAAAGTTCGACGTTGCCGTTATCGCTCAGATCCCGTGATGGCGCGGTCCCGGCCGGAGGTAAGGGTTGTAACCAGGCGATTGCACTTACGATCCAGTCCGGGTGGACTGGAATCGACCTCGATACCGGAATGCAACACCCCAAGACCGATCAAGATTGCACAGTATTCTGTCCTATTGCCATGCATGATGATGGTCAGAGGCTATTGACATGGAAGAGAAACAGGAATATCGCGAATCTCACGAAGACCGTGAATCTCAAAAACTTGTGGATCGCATCGAGAAAAAGCAGGCGTCTCAAGAAGCCGCCAGAGCGGAAACCAAGAGGACCCTCGACGATTACGCTAGAAAAGTAGGCAGTTAGGCACCTGGATCGTGCGTGAGATGGCGATCTTTCAACGATAACCCGCTTACCTTTGCGCAGCGCCCGAATCCCCCTTCTGTCGCCTATAGTGAAGCCATGCTACAAGGCCCAGCACCACTCCCCAACACCCAATGGCAGGAAACAGGAGTGTTGCGGGCCATTTCAAATCTGCCACCAGAACCATGATGTAGCCCATCCCTAGCACAAAGGTAAATCCGTAGATGAGGGACCGTTTTTTGAAAGTGTTGAACGGCTTCCCTGCACTAGTCGTGCGGCCCCCAGAGCCAAGCTAAAAAAAGAAAGTCAGCGCAAGGCCAGTAGCGACCAAGAAATCGCCTAGCAAGGCCATGCCCTCCAATCCACTTCTCTGATGTGAGAAGTTTGCTCGATTGCTGTTATATACAGGCGATTACGGCAATTTGCGTCATGCTCAAACTACTAGTCTGCGGGGTGCGGCGTGCGGTCGTTAGGATCCCAGTACGAGCCTTCTTCCAGAAGCTTCTCCAGTTCTGCCCGGGCGTGCGCCGTCAGTTGGGCGGCATAGCTTTTCGCCGACTGTTGATGCTCAGGGGTTAACTCCGCGACGCGGACGGCAAGCAGCGGCGCGTCCCGTTCCAGCATGCGCACCAAACGTTGGGCGCGATCAATTCTTACGTGAATCGACAGCATAGGACCTCGGTTAGGACTTCCTCTCCAGCGTGATGGGCGAGACGAAAATGCGCAAGTCTCAAACTGGATTCGTTCCGAGATCGCTGTCGCACAAGGAATTGGGGACGAAATGAATCAGCCGGAAGCCGCCACCATTTTTTCGCACTGCTCGGCCAGCCAGGCGTCCAGTTGGGCCCGCGACTCTTTGGGCACATCAATGAAGCGCAGACCGGCGCGGCCGGATTCGTCCATCCAGGCAATCTGGACTTTGGGTTCCAGGGGAGTGGCGGTTCCCGGCAGCTTGAAAGAAGCGGTGGAGACAGTGCCCTTGGGCAGCGGGTTGCGGAAGACAATGGCCATTCCTCCCTCGCTGATATTAGTCAGCGTTACCTTGAGCTTCTGGCCTTCTCCGAATGAAATCGTGGCCGACATTTCCACCGGATGCCGGAAATATCGCCGGCGCTCGCGAATCATGAAATTGATCGCGGCGCTGAGACAGCGTTTGGCATTCAGAGCGGAAATCGGTTTCTGCAGGACAAAATTTGCCCCCATCTGGAAGGCCTGCTGCGTGGTCGTGCTGCCGTTCAGGATGGCAAAGGTTACGGAGTTTTTGTTGCTGGCGCTCTTGCGCAAGCCTCCCAGCACACTCAGCGCGCCCTTCAGGTCATCACAATCTACAATGATGGCGTCGAACTTTTCGGTGCGCAGGATTTCCTGGCCGGAACTGACCCCGCGGCAGACTTCAACATCGACGGAAAGCTTTTCCAGGGCGGGTTGGAGCACACGAATGACCTCGGGATCCCGGCTGAGAAGCAGCGATTCCAGCGGCATAGAACTTTGATGGTAGGCTGCGGGTTCAATTGCGCGAAAGTGACTAAAGTCATTGAGAGCGAGAATTCGATGACCGCGCGGCGCGCACCCCTGTGCCTGCCAGGCTTTAGTCTCTGGTTTCTCTAAAAACCAGAAACAGGATGCTAGTCGGCAATGAAGAAACGGGTCTATCTGTCGTTGGGCTCAAACGTTGGCGACCGTGCAGCCAATTTGAATACGGCCATTGACCGCATGGGCGCCTTGGGCAAAGTGACGGCAGTTTCATCGTTCTACGAAACTGAACCGGTCGAACTTACTGCCCAACCCTGGTTCCTGAATTGCGTTCTCGAACTAGAGACCGAAAAGATGCCCAGACCATTGCTGGCAGGGATTCTCAAGATTGAAAAAGAAATGGGACGCCGGCGCGTGCAGAAAAAAGGCCCGCGCACCCTCGACATCGACATACTCCTGTTTGGAAGCTCGATCGTCAAAGGCAAGGGGCTGACCATCCCCCATCCCGCCATGCACCAGCGCCGTTTCGTGCTCGAACCTCTTGCCGAAATCGCGCCGGAAGTGCGGCATCCAGTATTCAAGCGCACGGCGCGCGAATTGAAAGACGCATTGCCGCCGGGCCAAGCGGTGAGGCGGGCGTTGGACCCCAGACGTCAGACTTCGGACCTCGAACCTCAGATCAAGAAGTGACTGTGCGGTCTGAAGTCCGACGTCTGAGGTCCACCCTAAGGGGTAATGAGTCGGCTGCCAACTTCTTCCGGGGCGGCGATTCCGGATGGCTTCTCTGGAAACTGGGCCAGGAGGAAGTCGACGAAAGCGCGGGATTTCGGCCTTCCCGAGGTACGGCCGTGGGCCATGCGAACCAGGAAAACCAGTGCGCGCAGCACTTCCGAGTCGCGTAGTTGCGCGTATCCTGCATGCTTCTGCTCCGCCTCGCGATATTCCTTCACCATGTTTTGTACTTCAGCGGCCACTGCCTGCTGAGCCGGGCTGGCGATCGGACTCTCATAGTGCAATCCCGAATTGACCAGCGTTTCCCAGGTTTTCGTGAGCGAGGTGAGGGCGGCGATCAGATCGGTGTCGTTCAAGCTGCGGTCGGCGCGCACGCTTTTGGACAATGCGAAAGTCAAACCCATCAGCAGATGTTCGTGCTGGTAGAGAAACTGGTCTTCGACCTCCACCTGGACGAAGAGATCGGCCGGGTTCAGGTCTCGCATGCTGCGCGGTTTCTCGTGCTCGCGGGCCTGCTGCAGATACACGCAATCACTGGGACAGTCGAGCGTCACCTCGCGCTGCTCGCCACAACATTGTGGACAGATGCGGCCATGAATGGCCGGGCAGAAACGCTTCTCCTTGCGCTTTTCGCAGATCGCACAGCTCACAGGTTCGGTCTCCGACAACTATTATGACATCTGGAATGTAGGCGCGAGCGTCCTCGCTCGTGCGGAAGTGGCCAACGGCCCGTAGACGACCCAGGATGTAAGGACAGGGGGCACGAGCGAGGACGCTCGCGCCTACATTGGCGGAATGGGCCGTTTTGGGACGCGGACACCCGCGGGAATGCGGTTTTTGCGGCTCTTCCCGAGTTCTATGTCAAGAAATCCGCATTAAATGCGGCTAAAAACGTCGCTTTTCCACAGAACGCTGGTATAAGATAGGCCACACCGCAGGAAAATTTCAGTGAAATCAGAGGAGGCTTCATGGCTTCAGGTTTGACCAAGACACAACTCGTTCGCCATCTGGCGGAGAAGCTCGAGACCAACAACAAGACCGCAGCAGCATTTCTCGAACAGCTTACCGACGTCGCCGTTAAAGAGACCAAGAAGAACGGTATCTTCGTGATCCCCGGACTGGGACGCCTGGTGAAGGCCCATCGCAAGGCCCGCCTGGGACGTAATCCTCAGACTGGTGAACCGATTCAGATCAAAGCCAAGACGGTCGTGAAATTCCGCGTCGCCAAAGCGGCGAAGGACGCCATCGCCCCCAAGAAGTAGTTTTCGTTTCCTGTTTCGCGTGAAGGCCGGCTGAAAAGCCGGCCTTTGGTGTTGATGGCACCACTGTGCCATTGCTGATCGACCGGTGTCGGGGTAGCGTGCTTGCATTCCAGGTGCGCGGATCATAATCCGTCCCCCTGCACAAACCTCCCGTTGTCAGCACTGTTCCCTAAAGGTCCAGTTGCTCGGCCCCAGGCCCAACGAAGTGATGGAGGGCAGCAGTCATGGGCGCCACCACCAAGCCGCGGGAAATCCCTACGACGCAGCGCGTTTGGTTTTGGACTGCCGTTCTCGCCTTCCTTTGCGGGGTCTATGTGGCGCTGCGTGTCCGTGGTCTGGCCACTCTGCCTCTTTGGCACGATGAAGTCTTCTCCGCGCTGTTCGCGAAGATGGGCTGGCGGGACATGTTCCGGGGCATCATCTCTGACGCAGTACACCCTCCGCTTTTCTATGTTCTGCTGAAAGGCTGGACCAGCTTTGGCACGTCGGTGCTCTGGATGCGGCAACTGCCGCTGCTTTTCTCCCTGCTGACGCTGGCGCCGCTCTACCTGATTTGCCGCGAGCTCGGTTTCTCCCAACCGGAAATGGCCTTTACGTTCGCCCTGGCGAGTGTGAATCAAGAGCTGATCTATTATTCGCAGGAGCTCAGGATGTACAGTCTCCTGGCCCTTCTCAGCCTGGTGTCCCTGTGGCTTTTTCTGCGGCTCGCGAAACGGGGCGGAGGGCTGGTCTGGCTCACCCTGACCAACCTGCTACTGATCTATGTTCACTACTATGGTTGGCTCGTTGTTGGGACCGAAACGATAGCCATCGTGCTTTGGGGAATTTACCGGCGCGAATCGGCAAAGATCGTTTCGTTTGGTTCCGCAGTGGTGTTCCTAGCGGCGGCATTCAGCCCATGGGTCTACCTGCTGGCCAGGGTTTTCCGGGCCAGGCACGTCTTGCAGGAAAGTCTGGGCTGGATCAAGTTGCCAACTCTGGGGAGCATCGCCTCGCTATACGACAGGCTAAATGGTTCGTTGTTGTTTCGGCATTCCGTTCCCCTGAGCATACTTCTGTTTCTCATTCCAGTTGTGCTCGGCTTCGCCCACAAGCCCGAGAATCGCTCCCGATTCATCGGTCTCGCCCTCTTCGCTTTTGTCCCGACCCTGGTGGCCTTTGCTGCCAGTCTTCTTCTCCCTAGCGCCGTCTTCGGAGAACGTCATCTGATTATTGTCGTGGTGCCCTACCTTCTCATGGTGACGATGGGAATTTTTTCTGTATCCCCGCACCGTGCCCGGAAAATATTGGTAGTTGCGACCCTGGGCTGGAGCGTCTGTGGAGGAATCCTGTATCTTACGTCTCCCGTCCGGAGGCTTCCGTGGACCTGGGTCGCGCGTGAAGTGCCAATTCAAAACATTCCCGGCCGCGTCACGATCAGCCTGGATGGTCAATGGCAGGCTATCGTCGACCCTTATGAGACTGGCCTCAACGCCAGTTTCTATCGGGAAGCCGAGCTCAAGGAGCGGGAGCCGGTCGAATACGCCTTTGACAAGTCTGATGTCCTGAACGTTCCCGAGGACTGGAATTCGCAGAAGAACGAGTTGTTCTTTTACGAAGGTCCGGTGTGGTACAAGAAATCATTTTTCTACCGCAAACGGGAGCACACCCGCGTTTTCGTCTATTTCGGAGGCGCCAACTACTTCACGCGCGCTTATCTCAACGGACAGGCGCTGGGCGACCACGAAGGCGGCTTTACACCCTTCGACTTCGAAATTACCGGCAAGATTCGCGACGGCGACAACTTCCTGGTCGCCGAGGTCAACAACGCCCGCCGGGGCGATGGCGTCCCTGCAAAGGACATCGACTGGTGGAACTACGGAGGACTCACCCGCGATGTAACCCTCGTCGAAGTACCTGAAACCTTCATCCAGGATTACGTCGTTCAACTCACTGCGGGATCGATCAACGAGGTCTCGGGCTGGGTGCAGCTGGGCGACTTCATCGCGGGCCGGCAGATTACGGTTGAGATTCCCGAAGCCGGCATCAGGCAAACCTATACCACGGACGGCGTGGGCCAGGCGAAATTCCACTTTCCCGCGAAGCTCGAACTATGGTCGCCAGACCATCCCAAACTCTACGATGTGGTGGTCTCCAGCAGTTTCGATCAGGTGCGCGATGCCATCGGCTTCCGCTCCGTCGAAACCCGGGGTACTCAAATACTCCTTAATGGCAAGCGCGTTTTCCTGCGCGGGATCTCATTGCCTGAGGAAGTCCCGGTCCGTGGCGACCGGGTATTCAGCCAAAAAGATGCTGAGACGCTGATGGGCTGGGCGAAAGCACTCGATTGCAATTTCGTTCGTCTGACTCATTATCCGCGCAACGAGAACATGACCCGGATCGCCGATCGCATGGGCCTCATGGTCTGGTCCGAAATTCCGGTTTACTCGGACATCGATTGGGCGGACCCAGCCACGCTGCAGAAGGCCAGGACCCAGCTTCGCGACATGATTGCCCGGGACCACAACCGTGCTTCCGTCGTCTTCTGGTCGATTTCGAACGAGACGCCGATCAAGCGCGCGCGTCTCAGATTTCTACGGCAAGTTGCTGAAGATGCGCGGGTGCTCGACCCAACTCGCCTGATCACGGCAGTGATGAATCACGTTGACGATGCCACACCGGACGTCCGCGTGCTCAACGACCCGCTCGGACAGTACCTCGATGTGCTGGGATTGAACGACTATCTCGGCTGGGATGGGAGCCGTCCCGAAGATGGTGATCGCGTGCAATGGAAGATTGCGTGGGACAAACCACTGATCATGAGTGAATTTGAGGCGGAAGGTCCGAACGCCGGGCAGGGCAGAAGCGATGAAATCCCGGAGGGTGAGGATGCGGCTAGCCTCTACCGGCACCAACTCGATCTGCTGAAGAAAATTCCGTCACTAGCGGGCTTGTCGCCGTGGGTACCGATGGATTTCCCTTCGCAGTACCGTCTGGTCCCCGGCATCCAGGATTACTTCAAAGACGCGAGGCTGGTCTCGAAGCCTGGAGAGCACAATCAGCCGCATTACGTTTTGCAGAAGTTCCATCGGGAAATCGAGCCCGCAAGATAGCTGGGTACGGCTGGGTTTGGTTTGAACTTCCACGGCTGTCATCCTCAGGAAGCGGAGCTCATCGCTGCGCGAAGGGCTCCCGACGAAGGACCCATGCATTTCGGAGACGTAAGCGCTCCCAAACCCCCGCCAGATCTGCTGATGCGCCTCCACTCCGGATTTGAGCAGAGATTAGGTGGAGGGTGGCGCGGAATGCGGAGGTCCTTCGCTTGCTGTCGCCCCGCTTCGCGGGGCCACAGACTGCGCTCAGGATGACAGCCTCTTGGTGCTCGAGATGATGACTTGGTAACTTGCTCCACACAGACTCCCTACAGTAAACCGCATCACTTCCCATATTCGTTCTTCACGACCTCTCCGCCCTTCATTACGAACTTGACTCGCTCGAGTGTGGTCACATCCTGCAGCGGGTCGCCATCGACGGCGATGATGTCCGCCCATTTACCTGGTTCGACCGCGCCGATCTTGTCTGACCAGCCCAGCAGGTCGGCAGCATTGATGGTCGCCGACTGGATGGATTGCAGCGGACTCAGCCCCAGCTTCACCATCACGGCAAACTCGTGTGCATTCAGCCCGTGGGGATAGACCGCCGCATCTGTGCCGAACGCCACTTTGACCCCACTGGCGAACGCATGGGCGACGTTCTTGCGGGCCGCTGGCATCACTTCCCTGCCTTTCGCAATCATCTCCGGAGGAACGTGCAGGCGCTCGGCGTTATCCAGGAACCAGTCGGCGAGGTACAGGGTTGGCACCAGGTAGGTGCCGTTCTTCTTCATCTCGGCAATCGCGGCATCGTCGATGTAGGAACCGTGTTCGATGGAATCCACGCCGGCCTCGGAAGCCCACAAAATGCCCTGGGCCCCGTGGGCGTGGGCAGCAACCTTGCGCCCGAGGCGATGCGCGTCGGCCACGATGGCCTTCATCTCCTCCAGCGTGTACTGCGAAGCCTGGGGATTATCACCGTGCGAAAGCACGCCTCCGGTAGCGCAAATCTTGATCAGGTCAGCGCCGTATTTGATGACTTCGCGGACCTTGTGCTGCACGCCTTCCACTCCGTCGGCCACGCCTTCCGCGGTGGCGTGGTACTCGATGGGCAGCAGGTTCTCGTCGCAGTGTCCTCCGGTGATTCCGAGAGCAGGCCCGCTCACCAGCATATGCGGGCCGGGAACATCGCCAGCGTTGATAGCATCGCGCAGCGCGACGTCGCTATAACCCTCGGCGCCCACATTTCGCACAGTGGTGAAACCAGCCTCCAAGGTGAGCCGGGCGTTGCGGGCGCCAATCAGGGTTGACCGCGGAATCGAGATGCCCAGACCCTCATAGCCGACGTCTTGCGGATCACCGGTCATGTGGGTGTGGGCGTCGGTCAAACCCGGCAGGACGGTAGCGCTGCCCAGATCGATCAGGCGATCACTTGCCGAGCGGGTGGCCTGCGCGAATGGACCGACGCTGACAATCTTGCCCCTGTCGATCACGATGGCCTGGTCGTTGAGTGTCTTGCCGCTGCGAACATCCAGGAATTTTCCGGCATGAACGATGACTAGGCCGGAGGTCTTGGCGGCTGGCCGCGCGGTGACAAAAGCGCCTGAAACAAATATCGTGAGAATGATTGCCGGAAACATATGTCTGGGTGTTTTCTTCATCCATTCCTCGTTGATTTGGCTTCTAGAGTCTATTATTTGTGCTTCTTTCGCTCCTTCGGAGCTCGGTCAATATTTTCACTGTACCCAGGGCTGGCGCCCTGGGCTACATTCTGGCGCCGCTTCGCGGCTCTCTGGGTCATCCCAATCTTTTTGGTGTATGACGGCGTCCGTCCAGACCCCACTCCTGACCGGCATCGGCCACGAAGAAGATTATGAACAGAAACAGCAGCGGGAGATGGTCGAGTTCGGCACCGAAGTAGTGCCACATTGAAATTCCTTGTCCGGGTTCCCACCAGGTTGCGAGTGTGAGGCTCAACATGTGCAATGCGCCCAGCACCGATGCCGGCCGTACCCAGATTCCCAGTAGCAGGCACACTCCGACAAACAGTTCGACGATTCCGACCAGATATCCAAAAAATACCGCATGCGGCAACACCAGGTTGGCTAGAACCGGCTTATAGAAACTCACTGCGCCGTTCTGGATGAACCCCTGGAGATTCTCCTGGAAGCCGCCATGAGTGAACTCGGGGCCAAAGATCTTGTACTGGCCGAAAAGCAGAAAGAACACAGACGTAGCCATCCGCGCGACGGCGATAGTCTTGGGAAGGGCGCCAGAAATTTTGCGCATCAGAGTTCGTATTTTACCCGGATGTCGGACTCAAGCGGGATTCACGGACGAACGGCTGCCAAAGACCCTTGAAAGGGGGCCAAATTTTCGACCTTGAAGCAGGGGTCTAGCCGCCGGGTCCGTCATTGGTGACGTACTGCTCGAGCGAGTCCAGTTCGTGGCTGAGATCGTCAATGCGCTGCTCCAGCAGGTTGCGGATGGAAAGCATGCCCAGCAGCTTGCCGCAGTTGTCCACGACCGGCAGATGCCGGAAATGCCGTTCCAGCATGATGGCCAGCGCCTCGCCGGGTCGCGTGGACATCGTCGCCAGCTCTACCGGGGTGGTCATCAGTTCCCGCACCGGCGTCACCTCAGGATCGCGGCCCGTCAGGGACAGCTTGCGCAAAACGTCTCGTTCGGAAAAGATGCCTGCCACTCGGCCTTCACTATCGACCACGCCCACGGCTCCGACATGCCGATCGAGCATCAGGCGGATGGCATCCGCCGCGCTCACTTCGACTTGCACCGAAGCTACGTCTGCATCGCAAAGTTCCAGGACGCTCATAAGAGACTCCTTGGTACGGCCCTGATCGGACTCGACGATCACGGAGAATTCCGCATTATGACCTGAACGGCACGGGTGTCAAGAAGATTCATTGGACGGCGCCGTCCCAAGTTCCGTGCGTCCTTTGCGGCCCCTTTTGCGTTCTTTGCGGTTTAGGGTTTTGGGACGATTCACACAACGTCAAAGTCTTTACCGCAAAGGACGCAAGGGGCGCAAAGAAATGCCCATCATTGGACTTCGTTTTTGAAGATCCCGCCATCCTTCATTACAAATTTCACTGCCCCCAGCACGTTGATGTCGCGCAGCGGGTCACCATTGACGGCGACGATGTCGGCGTACGCGCCGGGCGCCACCACGCCGATCTGGCCCGTCATGTCGAGCATGTCGGCGGGGCGCGAAGTCGTACTCTTGATGATCTCCATGGGCGTCATGCCGAACTCGGCCATGCGGGGAAACTCCTGCGCCATCGGTTCCGTCCATGGCATACCGCCGATGTCGGTGCCGAAAACGATTTTCACTCCTGCCTTCAGGGCCTTCTGGAACGAGGCTCCATGCTCCGAGGCGCGCTTACGATCACGCTGACCCGTCGGCGTGTCGGCCGGGGCCCAGTCGTGATAGTAAGGAGCCAGCGTGGCGCAGTACCACGTACCTTGCTTCACCATCTGCGCAATCTGCGAGTCGGTAATTTCAAGGCCGTGCTCGAGCGAGTCGCAGCCGCCATCCAGGGCGCGCTGCAAACCGATTCCGTTGTAGGCGTGGCAGGCTACCTTCCTGCCCCAGCCGTGGGCTTCGTCGACGATCGCCTTCAGTTCCTCCACGGTGAGGGTGGGCTGCGAAACCAGTTCACCATTCTTTCCCACCCAGGAGCGGTGGGTCATGTAAACCTTGATCCAGTCGGCGCCGTGATCAAGCTGTTCGCGTGTCGCCTTGCGCGCTTCGACCGGACCATCAATGATCTGCGCGCCCTTCGGCATCACGAGTTCGGGCGCGTAGCCTTCGAGGTTGTAGCCACCCGTGGTAGAGATGGCGCGGGTAACGACGAACAGCCGCGGTCCGGGAATGTAGCCGCCTTCGATCGCCTCCTTGATGCCCACGTCACCGTACCCCGCGCCTTCAGTCTCGAGATCGCGCAGCGTGGTGAAACCCTGCTCCAGCGCACGACGCGCCGCAACCGTGGCCCGCGCCGCGCGAAAGGCCAGCGGATACTTCAGGATGTTGGCGTCGTAGCCGCCCTGCGCCGGGTCTTCTCCCTGCAGGAAGATGTGGGTATGGGAATCGATGAGACCGGGCAATACGGTGGCGTGCGAGAGGTCGATGGTGCTGGCGCCGGCAGGAATTTTGGCGCTGGCTGTGTCCGAAACGCTTTCAATGCGGTTGCCGCGGACCACGATTACCTGATCGCGGCGAGGCTGGTCGGCCTTGCCATCGATAAGAACTCCCGCGCGAATGACGGTTACACCTGGCGTGGTCTGGGAATGAAGGGACGAGACAAGTGCCAACACAACGATCAGGCTGAGTAGAGAACGCATGTCCACCTCTTGGCTTCGGGTGGGCATGATACATCAAGTCCTTGTCGTGTGGGGCGGACACTCTTGTCCGCCGCTTTTGACGTTGATTTTCTGCTTTTAGATCTCCGATCTCGAGCGGTTATAGAGAACGTGAACGAGTTTCCACAACAAGTTAACAATCCAGACCAAAAGCGGCGGACAGGAGTGTCCGCCCCACACAGGCCATCAGCCGGCGATCACTGCGTCGGCTTCGATCTCCACCAGCATCTCCGGCGATATCAGCGCGCTCACTTGCACCATCGATGTTGCCGGGCGGATCTCGCTGAAATACTCTCCATGCGCCTTGCCGATTTTTTCCCACTCGGCAATGTTGATTACGAACATTCGGGTGCGCACGACATCTTTCAGCGTCGCGCCCGCCTTCAACAAGGCCGACTCGATGTTCTTCAAAGTTTGGATGGTCTGGGCGCGGACATCGCCCAGGCCAACGATCTTGCCGTCCGGGCCCGTGGCCGTGGTTCCGGACACATGCACGTAAGAGCCAACCTTGACTGCACGAGAGTAACCCACAATCGGTTCCCACTGGGCGCCGCTGGAAATGTTGGTTCGTTCCATTTTGCCTCCGTGATTCATTGTAACCGTGTCATAGCAAACGCAGGATTAGCAGCCAAGGGCGCCGTCTGCCAGCAGTCAGCGACAGTAAATCAGGCTTGAAACCTTTCGCGTTGCGTGGGGTTCTAAGTAAATAGGAAATATCGATTTGGGTGACTTACAAAAGTCACTTGCCTTCGGGTATTCGGCTGAGGTTAAGTAGAAAGGATAAAGTGCCGATAAAACCGGGCACCAGTCGGGCTTGTGAAGAGGAGGTGAGATCCAGAATGATTCCGGAATCGCATCCCTTGCAGCAGTTGTTCGTCGAACTCGTGGGCCGGCACTATGCCGAAGAGATTGGACTGCGCGACCCTCAGATCGTGAACTACGTCGCCCACCTGATGGCCGAGTTTTGCGATGTCGAGGAATTGTTCAGGATCCGCAATGCTGAAGGCCAGCCGCTGACCGATGTCGGCCAGATGCTGGTGGAATCGAATCCCGTGTTCGGGCCGGCGCCATCTTTCGACCGTGAGCGCCAGGTGCGCAAACACATCGGCGACTACACTCTCTTTTTTACCGGCATGTTTCCCGAGAGCATCAACCACTTTCGCTTGCGCCGCCACCGGACTGAGAATTTTGTCGACTGGATCAAGGCGGGCAAGGAAAGCTACTACATCGTTTCCAAGTTCGAGCACTTCGAATACGCCAAGGTGGCGCCGCTTTTCGCCAACTTATCCCAGAACTTCGAACAGTGTGTGTATGGGCTGAACCTGGTGAAGAACGAACTGCAGGAGATGCAGCACCCGCTGGTGCAGCGCGCCACCGATCTGCTGATGTAGAGCGTGGATCAATGTGGGCGCGAGCGTCCTCGCTCGTGCGGGATCTACGTGTGCATGGGTTGGTTTCACTGCAGCACGAGCGGGACGCTCGCGCCCACATATCGCAGAAATTGGATGATATGGGTTTAAAGTCCGGCGGCGCGACCCTTACTCAACTTGCGGTCTGACTTCGCCGCATACATCTGGTGGTCGGCGCCATCGAGCAGATTGTCCAGAGTCTTACCCTCCGTCCACTCCGCGACCCCGATGCTGAGACTTAACTCGAATTTCTCCAGGTGTCCCGCGCGGTTCCATTCCGCCAGCCCTGCTTTCACCCTGTCGACCACATGCCGGGCATCGGCGCAGGAGGTGTCCGCCAGAATGATCAGGAACTCGTCGCCACCATAACGAAAGACTGCATCCGATCCGCGAACGGAATGCTTCAGCAGGGCCGCCGTGTTGGCCAGCACGACGTCACCGGTCAGGTGGCCGAACCGAGTGTTGACCTCTTTGAAGTGGTCCACGTCGATGAGCATCAGGGTGAGCGGCTTCCGCGAACGCCGGGCCTGGCTCATGAACCGGCCGGCCATTTCCTCGAGAGACTGACGGTTGTAAATCTCGGTCAGAGGATCGGTAAAAGATTGCTGCTGCACCAACTCCTGTTGAATGGTTCGCGAGATCAGCTCTTCACGAAGGCGGCGAATTTCCATCCGCCGGGAAACCAAGTAGGTGTTGAGCAAAGTCATCAACACCACCAGCCCGAGAACCAGGGGTCGCGATACCGTTAGTTCGAAATGAATGTTGCCTTGCTTGAGAAAGGCGGCGGGAAAAAGTACGGCGCAAAGCCCGGCGCCGACCAGCAGGCCGGCCAGGGAGATGATCAGCCACAATTCTCCATCCCGCTTTTCAAGCTGCGAGAGCTGCTGGCTGACCCGCGCCAAAACAGTTTCTGTTTGTCTATGCATTACGCAGGCACTTCGAAAATCCCGATCTCGCGTCACAGTTTAGCTGCTTCTAATGTTTCGCGCGCCGGTACGAAAGTAATGAAAAGAGAGGAGATCGGCCCTATGGACCATGACTTCGAGTCAGGTGAGAGGGCAGGTCGCAAACTTGGCCTGGCACCAGTTGGTGGTCGACGCTACCCTATGCGAAACTGTTGACCTGTTGACGCCTTAACGGGCCCTTAGCTCAGGGGTTAGAGCAGTGGACTCATAATCCATTGGTCCCAGGTTCAAATCCTGGAGGGCCCACCATCCAAGTTTCTAGGCCTTCCCCCGTAGCCAGTGCAGCCCACATCTCGGAAACACTGGCCATTAGCGTGCGGTTGCCTGGTTCAAACAGCAGGACCTGATTACTGAAGCGAAGACCCTCGGGGAACAGCGCATTTTGTAATTCTTGGCGACGCGCCAGATCTGCGTCCAGCCACGTCTTAGCGAGGTTCATAACAGAGACCGCAGCGTCGGACATAATCTGCTCCATGGTAGAACGCTCTGACGACAGGGACTCCAGTTGCTCTTCGATGTCTTGAATGTGCCCTTTGATGTGAGCTTTCATTTCTTCGAAGTCCTCCGCGGTGAGGTCGCCCTTGAAATATGAGCTGGACGGCGATCAGAACAAGGCCGATGGCGTCAGCGAGAATCGGCACGAATGTTGATGGGGATTCCGTGACTGAGGCAACTAGCGGGACGACTGGCCGAAGTGCGCCGCACTGCTTGCAGAAAATCTGACCAACTTCAGCCCGAGCGCCACGGTGCGCACAGATACTCTCGGCAGCGATATTTCCATCTTACATCAGGCAATTATCTTACCTACACAGCGTGGCTGTTGTTAATAGCGTTTACACTCATAACCCGCCTTGGTTGTGGAATTGTCCAACGCCCTTTCCAGCGGCGATGTTGGCCCGGTCGGTGCCGTTGGTAACATGATTTCAATCCCTATCCGAGCAACAATGGCGTATGAGAAACAAGAAATGAATGAACTCCAAGAGCTTTAGGCTTGCGGCAAAGGTGATGCTGATCCTAATGCCAGCCATTGCCGAGGGCGCTGGGTTCGATTTCGTTCCGGGTACGATTGTAAGACCAACGGAGGAGTGATGATCTCTTTGCTAAACCGCTTCGCTGACGTTCATTTCAGGAAGGAGCCTAGCGGACGGCTGGTTTTTATTCCGTTTACGCGCAAGGGGAAGTGTTACTTCGTTGATTCGA
>Ga0210384_10001707_pt1 | contig 28749 bp, 17 predicted proteins | sample IncBWH2MmetaG_FD_160574 | JGI IMG/M metagenome (GOLD analysis project Ga0210384, IMG submission 160574) | Forest soil microbial communities from Barre Woods Harvard Forest LTER site, Petersham, Massachusetts, United States - Inc-BW-H-2-M | ecosystem: Environmental > Terrestrial > Soil >...
CATAAGGATCCGCGAGGGGATTGCGCAATAACGCCTGGAAGCTTGTGCCGCCAACGGAAAGGGATGCGCCGACCAAAATGCCGAGAAGGATGCGCGGGAGGCGGATGTCCTGAATGATGAGCCCGTAATCGCTGGAAATCGCGTTGGTTTTTCCAAGGATGAGACTGAGAAGGTCACGGCCCAGACCATAGAGCGAGACGGGGACCGCGCCCAATTTCAAAGCAATGACCACAACGATGAACAAAATCACCGCCAGGAGCCCGCAGCGCAGGAGCACGTGCCGGGCCGTCAACGGGCGCATGCAAATTCTCCTGAAAAAACAACAAGAACCGCCGCGGAGTGCGGCCAGGAACTGGAAACCGAAGGCGCTGCCCCCGGTGAATGCTCTTTCTCACTTTTCAATTTGCTGTCATCCGGTTTTTCAACGAAGGCCTCCGGGTGCAGTTGCCGCGCCAGGTCCTCGATCGCAGAGACGATGCGCGGAGCCGGGCGGTTGACGGCGTCGCTGATCACGGCGAGACGATGATTGCGCACGGCGTCCAGAATACGCCAGCCGGGGAGTTCCGCGAGAGTTTCCAGTTCTCGCGTCCCCGATTGCGAATGTGACTCTGCGAACACGAGAAAATCGGGTTGCAACTTGACCACCTCTTCAAGGTTCACTTGCGGCCAGCTCTGCGTGGAATCCACGATGGAAACCGCCCCGGCATGACGAAGGGCATCCGCGAGGAAAGTGTCTTTGCCGATGGACATGAGCGGTTCGGTCCAGACGACGAACAAGACACGCTTGCGTGGAAGCGCAGCGATGCGCTGCTGCAACTCGACCAGGCGGCGTTCGAGATCTTTCATAAGCGCGGCTCCCACTTCGCCTGCGCCCAGCAAGTCCGCCACCCTCCCGGTGGAGGTCAGGATCTGATCCACGGTATGCGGATCGGTGGCGTACGAAGGAATCCCCAGGCTCTCCAGAGAGTGAACGGTATCGAGTCGGTTGTAACTTTTCGTCATCAAAACGAGATCGGGGCGGAGCGCGGCGATCTCCTCGATGCTGGGATTGATCCCGCCGCCGACTTTGTGTTTTTTTTGCGCATCGGCGGGATAGTCGCAGTAATCAGTATCGCCCACAAGCCGGTCTTGTAAACCCAGGGCGTAAATCGTTTCCGTAAGGCTTGGCGCCAACGATACAATCCGGCGTACAGGTTGCGGAACTCGGACGCTTCTTCCCGCTTCGTCAACGACCTCTCGGTATTCCGCGGCCGTCACTGGAGGAAGCGGCGCCGTTTGCGCCGACGCCCCCGCTGCCCACAAAAATAGCGCCGCAATCACGGCGTATGCCGAACCTCTCCTCCGCGGGCGTTCTGATTCCTTCACAGAGTTCCTTTGGCGAGAGAATTTCCCCTGCACAATAAAAAAGCCCCACGAGACACCCTGGGGCGATTGCCAATACTCTTTCTCGCGAAGAGTGCCGGCCTCTGCGGCATGGGAGGGTGGCCTGGCTTACGGCTTCTTCAGCCGCTTACAGTGGCGGGACCGCGGCCGATTCTCACGGCCTTCCCCGCTTCCCCTGCCTGCAAATTGAATTTCGAGTGTATGCCGCGTACGCAAGAGTGTCAATGCGCCCATAAGCATCAGACAAAAGAGTTGCGCATCTGCTCAGGGTCAGCGGTTTTTCCAGTTTGGTTTGCGCTTCTCGACCAGCGCCCGCAGCCCTTCCTGCGAATCCTCGAGCTTGTACAATTCATTGAGAAAAATGTTCATCGACTGCTTCAGCCCCTCGCGCAACGATAGCCCCATCCCTCCCAGGATCGCTCGCTTGGCCATCGACAGCACCGGCCCCGAGTGCGCCGCGATGCGAGCAACCAACTCCTCGACGGTCTGCTCGAGCTGCACTTCCGGCACCAGGCGCGTGACCAACCCGAGTTCCAATGCCCGCTCCGCCGTTACCGGTTCGCCCGTCAATATAATCTCCAGCGCGGTCTTCGGTCCCACCAGAAACGGCAGTATGGTGGACGCCAGCGGCGGAAATACGCCAATCGTAATCTCCGGCTGCGCAAACCTCGCTTTCGGCGTGGCAATCACCAAATCTCCAAACGCCGCCAGCTCCGCTCCTCCGCCGATGGCCGGCCCGTTCACCACGCAAATCACCGGCTTGCCGACTTCCAGCATCGCCGCAAACGCCGCGTGAAACGCGTCCAGCATCTGAAATACACGTTGCGATGTGTATTCGCCGATATCAATGCCGCCGGAAAACACTTTGCACGCTGAATCAAGCACAATCAGCTTCACGCCATCGGACTCACCCGCGAACATAATCCCATCCGCCACTTCGCGCAGCATCGCTTCATTCAACAAATTGTGCTCGGGACGGTTGAGCGTAAGGCGCGCAACGCTTTCCTCAATACGCATTTTCACGAATTCGAATTGCTCCGGCTTCCGTTTGACGGGCTGCGTCGTCAAAACTTCGGTACCTACCGGCTCGATCATGCTGCGACCAGCCTGGGAATCTTCCATGGCGTAACCTCGTCAGGCCGCTGAAAATGGCCAAAATCGATGCTAGCACACGGATTGCCGCCCATTCGCTCGGCAAGACTGCCGCGTGCGCAAAAAGGCGCTTCCGTTTCGACGTGCCCGGCGGCGCCATTCGTGGCAACATGAAACGCAACCTCCCCGGGAGCACTATGAACACGGAAATTGCAACCGCCCTCCGCGTCATCCACGCGATGGGGCCGGATGGATTCCCTCAGGATTCGGCTTGGGAGTTGGCGCCGTCGATCCATTTCAACGCCGACTGGCAAGGCCGCAACGCGGATCCCCTACGCGAGACGGAAGTACGCCTGCTCTGGACTCCTGAACTTCTCTTTCTCAAGTTTCTTGCGCGCTTTCGCGAGATTACAGTCTTCGCCGATGCGGAGCCCAGCGGCCGCCGCGGTCACCTCTGGGATCGCGACGTCGCCGAAGTTTTCCTCCAGCCGGATTCTTCCGATCCGCTACGCTACAAGGAATTCGAAGTGAGTCCCAACGGCATGTGGATTGACTTGGATTTGTCGCATGGCCAGCGGCGCGACTTGCAAAGCGGTTTGCGCCGCCGCGTCGCGCTCGACGAAGAAACGCACACCTGGATCGCGGAACTCGCTCTTCCGATTAAATCTATCACCCCGCGTTTTGATCCCTACGTCACCTGGCGCGTCAATTTCTTCCGTGTGGAAGGCGCTGCAGAGCCCCGTTTCTACTCTGCCTGGAAGCCCACCTTAACGCCGGAGCCCAATTTTCACGTTCCAGCCGCCTTTGGAAATTTAATTTTCTCCGAATAGGCTGCGAGCAGCTTCCCGAGTTCACGCATCACGCCGTCACCAGCCGATCCGCTCTACGGCTTCAGTTTTCGAATGGCCACCAATTCCGTTCCCACTGGAACACCGCGAGCGACCTTCACGTGAATCAGCGCTTCAAACGGTTTTAGTTCGCCGGGTTGCGTAACCGACAGCCGGTGCAGTAACTCCTGCAAGGTTTCCTGCCCGCAGACGTACTCCACGGCCGCCTGCGTGCCAATGGTGGTCGTGCCGGCCAGAATCAACACCGACCGTTCCGGATTAAGCCCGTGCACAAGTCCAATCACGGCATAATCCTCCGCCAAAGGCTCGTTCGCCGGGGTGGCCAGAACTTCGTGCGGCTCCCCGCGCTGCGAATGCACATTGATGATTTCCATATTTCCTTTGCGCGGACCAGAAGGCACGCTGCGGAACACAAACTCCTGCGTTCCGGGAATCTCCAGCAAGGTAAGGTTTTCCGACGGCGACCCAATGAAAATCAGGTCATTATTTTTCGCGTCGTCGAGCGAAAACAAACTTCCGCGTTTCACTCGAATCGGTTGATGCAGCAGCCCAAACACGGTGTCCAGATTGTGCACCGCCAGCACTTCACCGACACCCGTGTAATGATCAAAAATCCGCTCTTTCGAATCCTGCGCTGGATTGTAATAACGCAAGCCCAGATCCGGCCGTCCAACGAACGCAGCATTGCTGAAGATCACCCAGGGTTCTTCGGGACCGGTAAGAAATCCTTTCCAGAAGGTCTGAAAAGCCGCGGGAACCTGTTCACGCTCGGCCGCCTGCACGTCGCGGCTCGATCTTCGCGTGCTAATCAACACTGCGATGATGGCCACGGACACTACCAGTGCAAGGGAAAGGACGCCCACGGCAATTCCCAGCTTCTTGCTGGATTGCTGCGAGTTGGCCCCTTCGTGCAACGGTTCGTGTGCCCCGGCTGCATGGGGCTTCGCGCATGCCGGTGTTCCATGGTGAAACGTCAGAACATACGTGCCTTTTGGTAGCTCCACCCACACCGGGTCTTCCGCGCCCTCCGAGCCGTAGTACTCCGCCAATTTCGAACGCAGACGTCCTGCCTGCACACGCACCATGGAATCCAGTTGCGGATCAAAATCCGGCTGGCGTCCAAACAGTTCTGTCGCAATCTGATATTCCTTCAGTGGTGTTCCAGGCTGCTCCAGGGCGTGCTTGGCGAGGTAGCGGAGCAGCTTACACAACGACTCCGAGCCGTGCAGCGCATGACTGGCCACCAGCCGGTCAATCTCACCATGAAATTGGCTATGTTCGCTCACCAAGGTTCCTGTTACGTGTATGTAACAGGAGAGTACCAAGTCACGCATCTCCCTGCAAGCGTTGGATTTATTTCATGTAACCGTATCAAACCTTCCGAGACTTCTCTTGTATCCAAATTGTTGCTACTAGGCATCATTATCTTTAGTTTGACGCGTTGAGGGGTGCGAGCTTCTGAGCTTGAGTCCCCGAGTGCCTCGCTTAACAAGGGCTGCTCGTCGAGGATGTTTGGGTAGCCCGGATCATATTGGGGTGCGCAGGCGGACCTTGGTTTGCTTGGCGCAGGGTTGATCTGACGATTTGAACCTGATTGGTTTCGCCGCTCGAGCGGTATTGCTCTCCAGGGGTGGGGAGTTCATTAGACCACGGACAGTTTTTTACCCGCTGAGATTTTTGCTCCTGTTGGGGCAACGGTCTCTTCTTCAATAGCGTTTGCCGCTCGCGGAGAGTGCCTCGGATTTGCCGCACAGGCCTTTGCTGGACGGGTCTCAGGCGACCAGGCTGCTGCGGCAGAGCGCGCAGTTGCTCTCCAAGGCTAGATCGGCTGCTGAGTAGGAAATTGCGAGAACTTGGTCAGAAAGGAACAGCTCTCATGAAGCCAGCAATTCTTTACCGGGGCATAATTCTCTGCTTCCTCATTCTGTGTGCCGCGCATTTTAGCTTCGCGCAGACTGATACGGCGCGTCTGCAAGGCACCATCACCGATCCCAACGGTGGTGCTGTCAACGGCGCGAGCGTGACGGTGAAAAGCATCGAAACGGGACGCACCACTCCGACCAGCACGAATGAGCTTGGCTACTATACTGTACCCGCTCTTCCACCGGGCAACTATCGCATTGAGATCACGCAAAAAGGCTTCAAAAAAGAGGTCCGCGAGCTCGAACTTCAGGTTGCACAAGTCGGCGTTGCGGACTTCCAGTTGCAAATCGGCGACGTCACTCAATCGGTTGTTGTTGAGGCGGGTTCTCCGGTGATTAACCCGGCCGACTCGGCCATTGGCGATGTGGTGGAAAGCCGCCAGGTGACCGAACTGCCTCTCAACGGCCGCAATTTTACCCAGTTGGCTACCCTCATCCCGGGCGTCACCCGCGGGGTGCCCACCGGCTCGGCTACAGGCTCTGGCAACAATGCCGAGACGTTTCGCGACGGTGAAACGGGCGGCGCGTCACTCTCCGTGAATGGCCTGCGGCCTCAGAACAACAATTTCACGCTCGACGGCATCGATAACAACGAAGCTCTTGTAAATACCATCGTCTTCTTCCCCTCCGCCGACGCCATCGATGAATTCCGCGTCCAGACTAGCGTTGCTCCTGCGGAATTTGGCCGTGCGGGTGGCGCCCTCATTATTACATCGCTCAAGTCGGGGACGAACTCATGGCATGGTAGCGCCTTTGAATTCAACCGCACTACCAGCCTGCAGGCCCGCGATTTCTTCGTTGGCCCCCCAACGCCGGCATACAACCGCAACCAGTTTGGCGGGACGGTGGGCGGGCCCATCATAAAGAATAAACTCTTTGTTTTTGGCGATTACCAGGGACTGCGGAAGCAGATTCCCGGAAGTAATGACGTTGCCACGGTGCCAACGGACTTGATGCGCAAAGGAGACTTCTCGGAATTGCTCTGTACCGGCAACCCCGGGTGCGCGGGAACTGGCCTTTCTAGCCCAGTTCAGGTCCTGGACCCGACGACCGGCACGCAGTTCATGGGAAGTGGTGCGCAACCGAATGTCATTCCTGCCGCGCGCATCAATCAGGTCGGCATGGCTTACCTCAATGCCTATCCAGAACCAAATTGCACCGCTGCCATTGACACACGGTGCCACTCCATCCTCCAGAACTATCACAACACGCGTCATATCATTGAAAACTGGAATGATTTTGATGTTCGTGGGGACTATATCTACAACCAAAGCAACTCTTTCTTTCTCCGGTTTAGCCGCGGACGGGCCGATCAGACCGAATCCACGCGCCTCACCACTCTTCCATCCGGCTTTGGCTCGGGCACTAACTTCAATCACCCCTACGGCACTTCGATCGGCTGGACGGACATCATCAAGCCGACCATCATCAACGAGGCTCGGGTCGGATTTGTTCGCACATTTTACGGCTTCGAGCCGCCATTCTCCGGGACGGATATTTGTACCAACCTGGGCATCCCGAATTGCAATACACCTCTGCTTGGTGGTAACGCGCTTATCGGCGGATTTAACAACCAGATCGAATTCACCGGAGACTTTGGCCCCTTTCTCGTGCCGCAAACCGGCTACAACGCCAATGATTCCGTTTCTTGGACTAAAGGCAAACACACTTTCAAGTTTGGTGCAAACGTCATCCGGCGCCAGCTCAATCTCTACCGTCCCCTTGCGGGAAAAGGGTTTTTCGCCCTCAGCGGCAACGGAAACGCGGGACAGGTCAACACCAACTACGAAATATCCGACCTCCTCGCTGGCTTCGTGAACAACTATAGCCATGGCACCAACTTTGGTGACGTGGGCACGCGCAGCTGGGAAAACGGCTTCTTCATTCAGGATGATTGGCGCGTCACACCGCGCTTGACCTTGAACCTGGGGCTGCGTTACGACATCCTGACCTGGCCTGTCGAAGTCAATGATCGCCAGGCCAACTTTAACGTAGTCACTGGCGCTCTTGACGTTGCCAACCAAAACGGCAATTCCCGCAGTCTCATCGACAATAATTATAATAATTTCGGTCCACGAGTCGGCTTTGCTTATCAGCTGACCAATGACGGTAAGACTGTTGTGCGCGGCGGCTTTGGAATCTTCTATTTCCTCGATCGTGGCGGCATCAGCAATCAGCTTGCGCAGAACCCTCCATTCAGCGGAGAAAACACCGTCACTTACTCGGCTGGATTCCGAATTACTCTGAGCGGATCTCTTGCCTGCGAGCCCACGTGTACAGCCGCCCAGCTGAATGCCACCCAGGCAACCGGGCCTCTACCCAGCGGCAATTTCACGAACCTGAATCTCGCTGCACCCAGTGGGGTCAGCGTAATTTCTGCTCTGTCTAACAATGCCACGCCAAGAGTCACCCAGTATAACTTGCAGGTGCAGCGCGAAGTCGGCGTCAACAGTTCCGTTAGCTTGGCCTATGTTGGCACTAGCGGAAGGTTTCTGACGCGCAACTACAACCAAAATGAGCAGTTCTTTGGTGTTTCCAACTCGGATCCGAATCACGATCTCTTCCCTGCTCTGGGAAGCGTTACCGTTCAGGACAATCACGGCAATTCCAGTTACAACTCCTTGCAAGCAGAATACGAACGCCGTTTTACGAAGGGCCTTCAATTCCTTGGGGCTTTCACCTGGTCCAAAACCATCGACGATGCCTGCGGCGACCTCGACAATTGTTCTCCGCAGTTCTTCAGAAATTTCAGCATTGAGCGGGGACGTTCGAACATCGATCAGCCCTATCGTCTCGTCCTCAGCTCGCTTTACGAACTTCCTATCGGCCGAGGGAAGCGTTTTGGGAGCGGCTGGTCGCGTCCAGTAGATTGGGCGTTGGGTGGCTGGCAGCTCAACGGTATCTACACCCTGCAGGCTGGACTGCCATTCAATGTTACCGTGGACGGCAACCCTGGTTCCGATCGCGCTGACCTTGTCGGAAAACCCAGCGTGAACACCGGTTTTTCCCCGGGGGCTTCCGGGAAACCTTACCTTACGCCTGCCGCGTTTGCCCTGCCTGCGGCAACGCTATTCGCCGATGGCAGCATTGTTTTCAATGCTCCGGGCACGGGCGGGCGAAACATCCTCCGGGGACCGGGGAGCTCAAACATCGACCTGGCTCTCTTTAAGAACATCCAACTTACGGAACGCATCAAGACCGAGTTGCGCGTTCAGGCGTACAACCTGACAAATACGCCGCACTTCGCGAATCCAAACAGCGATTTGGGAGGCTGGACGACTCAAAACTGCGTCGTGGCCGATCCCCAGCCTTGCGTTCTTGTGAACGGAGTTTCCAAGCAATTGACACCCAATCCGAACGCCCAATTTGGGCAAGTGAATGGGACGCAGCCTTTCAGCTACCGTCAAGTCGAACTCGGCTTGCGCTTCATATTCTAATCATCAAGGTTAGAAGTAAGAGGCGGGACGCGCGTCCCGCCTCTTTTTTTCTGCTCTCGGTACAAGCGTTCGAACTCGTTTCCACAATCTATTCGAATACCTATTCAATTACTAGTAATGGTTATGGTATAATATGATCCCATTTTCTATGAGTCGCCCAAACCCATCTGGCCTTCCCGCCAGCGAAGGCCCTTTCTTGTCCCGTCGGCGAAAGATTTTTGTTTCCTTCGTGATTCTCTCATTGCTCCTGCTGCCCGGATTCTCTGCCGCGCAGCAACCCTCATCACCGAATGCCCCCGCCGTCGTCAAAGTCGAGCCGCCCAACTGGTGGCTGCGGCTCACACCCGAAGTAATGCTGCTGCTCACCGGTCACAACCTTGAAGCCACTCACGTAAGTTGCAACATCCCCACCTTAACCGTTTCGCGTACGCAGGCCAGCGCCGGCGGCGATTACTTGTTTGTTTGGCTGAAGATCGGCTCGGAAACGAAATCCGGCACGGCCGTATGCAGGATTACCGCGCAGAATGGCGCTGCCTCTTTTGAGCTGCCGCTCGCGTCACGCGGCCCCACGCTCCGGAAATTTCAAGGGCTTACGCCCGATGATGTCCTCTATCTCATCATGCCCGACCGCTTTGCCAACGGTGATCCCACGAACGATGAACCCGCCGAAGCTCCCGGCTCTCACGATCGTTCCAAGCCGCGCGCCTATCATGGCGGCGACCTTCACGGCATCCGCGAGCATCTGCCCTATCTGAAAGATCTCGGCGTCACCACGCTTTGGCTTACCCCCATCGTCAAGAACGGCGACACGAAGGACTACCACGGCTACGGAGCCGTGGATTTATACGCCGTCGATCCGCACCTCGGCACGTTGCAGGATTATCAGGATCTTGTCGCTTCAGCGCACGAACAGCACATGAAAGTTTTTTTCGACGTCGTGCCCAACCACGTCGGTCCACATCATCCCTGGGTCACTGATCCCCCGCTTCCCGATTGGTTCCACGGCACGCTGCAGCACCATTTCGATTCCTTCTCGCCGCTGAAAGGCTCCTTCTACGGCAAGCCGGAAAAAGCTCCCAACGATCCGTTTGAATCCCTTGTCGACCCCCACGCGCCCGAAAGCATGCGTCGCAATCTGACCGAGGGTTGGTTTTTTGGAATGCTTCCGGACATGAACACAGAGAATCCTCTCGTCGCGCAGTATCTTTTGCAAAACAGCATCTGGTGGGCGGAATCATCGGGTCTGGACGGCTATCGCGTCGACACGTTTCCTTACGTCTCGCGCGCGTTTTGGGCCGGCTGGCACTCCGGCCTCCGCCGAATTTATCCGAATCTCACCACCATCGGCGAAGTTTTTCATCCCGATCCCAGCGTCACCTCTTTCTTCGTAGGCGGGCAGAAACGCACCAACGCCACACTACATGCCATCGATACGGGGCTCTCCACCGTGTTCGATTACCCCATGTATTTCGTGCTACGCGATGTGCTGCTAAAGGGCGCGCCCGTGGGCCGCATCGCCGATATTCTTCGGCACGATTCTCTGTACGTGCATCCCGACATCCTCGTTCCGTTTTTCGCCAATCACGATGTGCCGCGCTTTGCCAGTGAGCCAGGGAGCACGCCCGCAAAGCTCAAGCTGGCATTTGCATTGACGCTGACGCTTCGCGGAATTCCCGAGCTCTACTACGGAGATGAAATCGGCATGCCTGGCGCGGGCGATCCGGACAATCGTCGCGACTTCCCCGGCGGCTGGCGCGAAGATCCGCAAAACGCATTCACCCAACAAGGCCGCACGCCGCAGCAACAGGAAATCTTCGAATACGTCCAATCTCTGTTGAGTGTGCGCCGCGATCATCCCGCTCTTCGCGGCGGCCGCTTGTGGCACTTGGCTTCCGACGATTCCTCCTACGTCTTTGTCCGCGAATCGGAAGACGAGCGTCTCCTCGTGGCCTTCAGCGATTCGGACCAGCCGCGAGAGTTGCGCGTCTCGATCTCCGACACGCCTGCGAAGGGCGCCGCAAGCATTTCGCTCGCTTTCGGTGGAGCAAGAGCGGAAATCACAGGCGACGAAATGCGGCTAAATCTGCCGCCACAATCCCTTTCGGTTTTTGTATTGAACTGAACCTCGACGCAGCGGGATTTTAGAGGATCACCCGGACCGTCCAGTTTTTCACCGCGTCCGGCACTGTCAGCGTCACGGAATGAGTCTTGCCGTCGTAGCGTGTTTCGTGGATCACCATATCCCCCACCCGTATTTCCTTCGGTTCGGCCGCGACGCCATACACGGTAACTTCCACGCTCGTCCACCATGGCTGGAATGCATTCTTCGTGACGCTGCTCGCAAGCGTAATGGAATTCGCCGCCACGCGGCACGAGTACTCCACGCGAAGAATTTCGTCTTTGACGTATGCGAAAGTGTGGCCGTCATCCTGATAGAGCGATCCGCGGCAATCCGCGCTCGCCCCTTCCGCGGGAAGATATACGCGAAGCTCCAGCGGCCCATCCGGTTTTTCGCCGGTGTATTGCACTACCGGCTGCATCGGAACAATCGCCCCGGCGCGCACATAGAGCGGCACTTCGTCCAGCTTCGGGTGCAGCGTGATCAGGTCTTTGCTGTTGTGTTTTTCCGCTGTCCAGTAATCGTACCAATCGCCCGGCGGAAGTTGCACGGCGCGCGCATCCAGCGTCTCGCTCACCACGGGAGCGACGAAAAGATCGCGCCCGAATAGAAAATCGCGGTCGTCGTCGTAAAATTCCTGCGCTTGCGGATACTCGAGAAAAATAGGCCGCATCAGCGGCCAACCGGTGCGCGCCGTTTCTTCAATCCCGGTGTAAATGTACGGCAGCAGCTTGTAGCGCAACTCGATATACCGCCGCCGAATTTCTTCCTGTTCGGGCCCGTTAACCCACGGCTCGTGACCGGCGGTTCCTTTTGCCGCGTGATTGCGATAAATCGGATTGAACACGCCGAGCTCGTACCAGCGCGTAAGCAGATCCGCAGGAGGCGAACCTCCAAACCCGCCAATGTCATCGCCCACGAGCGGATAGCCCGACACGCCCATGCTGAGCAGCATCGGCGTGCTCATGGAAATATGGTTCCACGTTGCGCTGTTGTCGCCGGTCCAGGTCGCGGCATAGCGCTGCGCGCCAGCGTAAGCCGCGCGCGTCAGCACGAACGGCCGTTCATCCGGCTGCAACTTGCGCAAACCATCGTACGTCGCGCGGGCATTTTCCATTCCCAGAACGTTGTGAATCGCGCGGTGATCGAGGGTGGTTCCGTCGTCCATGCGGTGAACGACGTCGAGCGGCATCGTTTTCTGAGGATAGCGGAAGACCGCCGGCTCATTCATATCGTTCCAGTAGCCGGATACTCCCATGCCGGCAAAATCTCTATACAGCGAACCCCACCAGTCGCGCACACGGGTCAAAGTAAAATCCGGGAATACGCTGTCTCCCGGCCACACCGGACCCACGTAGACCGAACCGCCGGGATCCTTGATGAACGCGTCATTTTTAATCCCGGAATCGTACGCTGCGTAGCCCTGACCGGGATTTCGTTTGATGTGCAAATCGGTGATGAGAATGGTGTGAAATCCCTCGTCGCGCAAATCGGAGATCATTTTTTCAAAGGTCGGAAAGTATTTCCGGTTGATGGTGAACGGCGCGTAACCCTCCTGATAGTCAATGTCGAGATAAATGGTATCGGCGGGAATTTTCTTCTCGCGTAGCAGATGGGCAATTTCGCGCACGCGGTCTTCGGGATAGTAGCTGTAGCGGCATTGCTGGTAGCCGAGCGTCCAAAAGGGAGGGAGGGGCGAGCGCCCGACCAGCTCAGCGTACTCCTCGAGGACTTTCTTTGGTTCGGGTCCCGCGAAAAAATAGTAGTTCAGCTCGCCGCCTTCAGCGCCAAAAGAAAAATAATCCGCCGATTCCTTGCCAAAATCGAAACTGCTGCGATAGGTGTTGTCGAAAAAAACGCCATAAGCCGCGCCTTTGCGCAGGCCGATAAAAAACGGAATGGTTTTGTAAAGAGGATCGGTGGATTCCTGCCAGCCAAACGAATCCGTGTTCCACATGGTAAAGGCGCGGTTCCTGCGGTTCATCGGTCCGGCCTTGTCGCCCAGGCCGTAATAGCTTTCCTCGAGCGGCATTTTCTTCCAGACGTGGACCCGTTGTCCGTTCCACGCCATCGGCAGGCTCGGCTCGTCCGCGAGCTGCACATTTCCGGCGGAATCCGCAAAGCGAATCAGCAATGGATTTTTGTTTACCGTCACGACGACGTTTCCCGCAGTGACCCTTACTTCGTTTTTCCCGTCTTCCACTTGAACCACGGGCATTTTGTAATCTTTCGCTGTTTCAACAACTGCCCATGAAAAATCTGTTCCGAATTTTCCATCGGGAGCCACGCGCACACGAATGACATCATTAGAGACTTCCGTGATGCGCACCTTCGCAGCGCCAGCGGTCAATTCCACGCCGTCCACACCAGTTTTTTCAACGCTCTGAACCGCTCCAATGTGCTGCCAGCCCTGGCCTTTGACCACGGCGCACCACACCGTGCAGAGCAGCGCCCCCATTCCGAAAAGTCTAACCAACCGCGCCATTTCGTTTGTCCCCCGATTCGCAAGCCCTCAAATCGCGCCGACCGCCGCTACGCCGCGAGCCACTCTTCAAAAAATGTGGACGCTTTCGCGCCTTCCATGCGGCGGCGCACCGCATCCATGACCCGGCAACGGACTCCGTTTTTTCCACCGTACAAACCGAGCCAGTAGGGCAAGTGCAATTCCACACCCTCGCGGGCGATTTCCAGTTTTGGTTCGCGGATCTTGAAAAAACCTTGTTGAAAGATCACGCGCCAGACTTTTTCGCGCAGCAATTCTTCCGCTCGCGCGTCGGTCAGCGAAGGTGGAAGACAGTTCCGCGTCTCGATGGCAAGCAACTCCCCTGTGCCGGGAATTTCTGGAAATTCGAAAAGGTCCAGCGATCCGTCTACGGCGTCCATGGCAAACAGCCGCGATTGCAAGGCTTTGCCCATGTTGTACTGCACGCGGTAAAGCGCGAATGGCACGTAGGCATCCGCGATGCGTTGCAGCGGGCCCCTGCTAATTTGCCAATACAGCGAAAAAACGCCGCGCGCAGAAAAGGCCTGCACCGCCTCGTTCTGCGAAACGTTCGGTCTCACCGTCTGGATGTTGAAAGTTTCCATGATCGATCGTCGGCAGCAAGCTGCTAGCGGAAATAAATCCACAAACCGATGACCGTGGCCAGCAACACTCCGGTAAACGCAACATTCAGGTAGCGTTCCCGGAGCGATTCCTTCTCGAGTTTCGGGGTCTTTAACTCCGTGGTGTCGAGCTTCTCGCCCACCGTCGCAAACGTAAGCCCCGCGAGCTTTTTCCGTTCTGGGGCGGGGTAAAGCATGCTCACTCCAATTAAAACGAAAGAGCAAATGACAAACATAAAGATGGCGTAGTGGAGGAAGTTCATGTCCACCAGCCAGCGGATCGCCCCAGAGTCGTAGTGCCGCGTCTTATCCAGAACTTCGAAAACAAAACGCACAGCGCCAAGAACAAATCCGACCAGGAGCGAGCTGATAGCGCCTTGCCCGTTCAGGCGCGGCCACAAAATCCCAAAGATGAAGCAGGCCGCGATCGGCGGACTGATGTACGCCTGCACGCTCTGCAGGTAGATGTAAAGCTGCGAGCTCAGCAAGTGAATGAAAGGCACCCAGAGTAGCCCGAGCACCACCATGATTCCCGTAGCCACGCGGCCAAAATTGACCAATTGCAATTCGCTCGCAGCCGGGCGGAATTTCTTATAGAAATCCAGCGTCACCATGGTGGAAGCGGAATTGAATACGGAACTCATGGCACCCATCAGCGCCGCGAGCAGCGCTGCAATCATCAGTCCCACGAGCCCGGTGGGCAGAAGGTTTACAACCATCGTGGGAAAGGCCGCGTCGCCATTGGTGACCTTACCGTTCACGACCGGGAAAAACTGTGGGAAAAGCCCGACGGCGATGAGACCGGGCAAAACGAGCAAGAACACGGGAAGAATCTTCAGGAAGCCGGCGAAAATGGTGCCGGCTTTGGCGTGGCCTTCGTCCTTCGCGGAGAGGACGCGCTGGACGATAACCTGATCAGTGCACCAATACCAGATGCCAAGAATCGGTGCGCCGAAGAAAATGCCCGTCCATGGGAATTCGCTGTCCGTGGCCGGCTTGATCATGTGGAAGTAATGGTCCGGCACCGCGGCGCGCAGCCCGGCAAATCCACCGATTTTATCCAGGCCGATCACCGTCAGGGCAATCGCGCCGGCCAGCAAAATAAGCGTTTGCACCAGGTCCGTGTAGATGACAGCGGCAAGCCCGCCAGCGATGGTGTAAATCCCGGTAGCCACCACGAGAATGATCGCTGCCGTCCACTGGTTCCACCCGACCACTCTCTCCAGCACCACTCCCGCGGCATACAAGTGAACCGAGATTTTTGTGAAGATATAGGCGATCACCGAGATGCTCGCCAGGTAGTTCGCGCAATTGCGGTTGAAGCGGCGTTCGAGAAATTCCGGCATGGTAAAAACATTCGAGCGCAGATAGAAGGGCACGAAAACCCATCCGAGCAGCAACAGGATCAGGCAAGCAAGCCATTCGAAATGGCCGACGGCCAGCCCGGAGGTCGCGCCCGAGCCCGCGAGCCCGATAAAATGTTCGGTGGAGATATTCGAAACGAAGAGCGATGCTCCGATGGCGAACCAGCCGATATTGCGGCTGGCGAGGAAATAATCTTCGGAGGTTCGGCCCTTCCTAGCGAAGTAAAACCCGATGCCAAAAATGATGGCGAAGTAGATGCCGATGATGACCAGATCGACGGATTCCAGGGTACGGTGGGTTACCGCGACCGACGATGCAAGCAGCATCCGTGCCTCCTTGGCGCCGGCCCGCGACTGCCAAAACCGGATTTAATTTCCCGAGAACTCCAGCCGCAAAAAGCCCCTGGGACGGAGGGCTTTTTTCCGTGCCGCCCAGCCGCTAAACCCTGTATTGAGAAGCGCATAGCACCATTTCGAGCGTGGCTACCCTGCCTGCGAAGTCTATACCAGAGGCGGCTTCGGCTCAATGAAAGTTTCAACCAAAACCCCTCCCCCGAGGGCCGTTTTCGGCCCCTTGAAGAGGTCGGTTTTCGAGGTAAATCCTGGTATCTAGAGGAGGAAACTCGGCCCCTGGATTTGGCTGTTAGGGGCCAAAAGAGCACTCGGATTTCTCAGTTTTTCTCGTCGTAGCCTACAATGATTCTTGCTCTGAAAAAGATAACGGCAGCTCGCGTTCGTGCGTCTGAAGGATTGTCTTCCCAAACAACATGCCGATTCTCTCGCTGCAAAACGTTGCCAAAGACTATCTAACGGATGGGCAGCGCGTTCGCGCCCTCGATGGTGTTTCCCTGGACTTCGCGCGCGGCGAGTTCGTGGCGCTGGTGGGTCGCAGCGGTTGCGGGAAATCGACGCTTCTGAATCTGGCGGGAGCGATGGATTTTGCGACCTCCGGGCAAGTGCTGATCGATGGAGTCTCGACGTCTTCCTTAAACGACGCCGGGCTGACTCAATTGCGGCGCGAAAAAGTCGGATTCATCTTTCAATCCTTCCAACTTCTGCACACTCTGACGGTTTTCGAGAATGTGGAGCTGCCGCTGCTCCTGGCCGGAAAATCGGGTACGCGGGAGGCTGCGGGTGAACGGCTGGCCTGGGTGGAGCTCGACGGGCTTGGCGATCGTTACCCGCATCAACTTTCCGGAGGGCAAATGCAGCGCGTGGCCATTGCGCGCGCCCTGATTCATTCGCCGAGCATTCTTCTTGCCGATGAGCCGACGGGCAACCTCGATACCGCCACTGGAAATGTGATTCTTGAACTTCTGCAACGCCTCACGCGCGAGAAAAATACCGCTACGATCATTGCGACACACAGCCTCGAGGCCGCGGCGCTTGCTGGTGCTGTGGTGAAATTGCGTGACGGAAAAATCGCAGAGATCATCCGGCGCTGATATGCCTCGCCTCCTCCTTTTCTACCGGCTGCTGCTTCGCCCCTTGTTTCGAGAACCGGTGCGGCTGACGCTAACCGTTTTCGCGGTAGCCATTGGCGTCGCCGTCGTTCTGGCGATCGATCTTGCAGGCAATGCGGCTGCCGGATCGTTTCGTTCATCTCTGGAGACACTGACGGGCGACAGCGACCTGGAAATTACCGCGTCGGGCGGAGTGCCCGACGCGGTGGCGGGAACGCTTGCCTCCTTGCCCTATGCGATTGGCATTTCACCTCGAATCGAAGACTACGCTGTAATCCCCGAAACAAAGCAAACTCTGCCGCTGATTGGGCTCGATTTGGTTGCGGAGAGCGACAAATTCGCGACCAGTGCAATTGCTCTGGAGAGCGCGGATGCATCGGTTGGCAAACCTGCGGATGCAACTGGGGAACAATCGGAATACGCGCTGAAGTATTTGGGACAAAACGACAGCATCTGGGTAGGCGCGAGTCTTGGACGAAAGCCGGGCGACCATCTCACGCTACTGATCAATGATGAAGCGCGCGTGTGCGCCATTCGCGGCGTGTTTCCCGATTCCGACGGCAACGAATCCGCAATCATCATGGATATCGCGGCGGCACAGCACGCGCTGAATCGTTTTGGGCGCGTCGACCGCATCTTGTTGAAAATTCCGCAAACGCCTGACTTGAGCGAATGGCAGCGGCGATTGCGGGCCGCATTGCCTGTTGGCGTGGAAGTCCGGCCGCAAGGGACAGGCACCGACGAAAACCGGCGGATGCTGGCCGCGTTCCGATGGAATTTGCGGCTGCTGAGCTACATTTCGCTCGTGGTCGGCGCGTTTTTGATTTACAACACGATTTCTGTTTCCGTGGTTCGGCGCCGTGCGGAAATCGGAATCGTGCGCGCACTGGGAGCGAGCCGCGGCGCGGTGCTCGCGGCGTTTGTGGGTGAGGCGGCCTGCTTCGGGCTTGCGGGCGCGCTGATCGGGTTGCCGCTGGGACGTGTGATGGCCACCGGCGCAGTGAAGTTGATGGCCGTCACGGTGGAATCGCTTTATGTGAGCAGCCGCCCCGGCCCGGTCGAGCTGAATCTTACTTCGGTGGCGCTTGCGATACTGATTGGTTTTGGTGTCGCAATTGCTTCGGCGTATTCTCCGGCGCGCGAAGCTTCGCTGGTGCCGCCTGTTGAAGCTATGGCGCGCGGGCGGCGCGAATTCACTGCGCGCGTTCACAAGACGCGTGATTTGTGGCTGGCTCTTGTCCTCGCCTGTTGTGCAGTTGGGGCGTCGCAGGTTCCGGCAATAGCTGGGAAGCCGCTGTTTGGCTATCTCGCCGCGGTCCTGTTGATCTGCGCGTCCGCGCTGGCCATGCCCGCTTTTGTTGACGCCACGACTTCGCTCTCTTCGTACTTGATTGGCAGGATGCTCGGCGTGGAAGTCTTGCTGGCTACGAGAAGCTTGGCCGCCTCGCTGCGACGGACATCGGTCCTGGTTGGCGCGCTTTCCACGGCCATCGCCATGATGACTTCCGTGGGGATCATGGTGGGAAGTTTTCGCCAGACGGTTTTGCTGTGGATGGGAGATCAATTGCCTGCGGACCTCTATATCCGTCCCGCGGGGAATCCCGCAGCGGATCATCATCCGACGATTTCCCTGGAGCTCGCGGAGAAGATTGCGAAACTTCCTGGTGTTGCGGAAATCGACCGGCTGCGTGTTTACGAAATCAGTTACGACGGGATGCCCACGACGCTTGGTTCCATCGATCTGCACGTGGTGCGGCCCTATGATCATTCGGATTTTTTTTCGCGGCGGCCGACCGCGCAGGTGCTGGGAGAACTGCGGGATGCGAACGAGGTGATCGTCAGCGAGCCTTTTACCTACAAGCACCGAGTGAAGAGGGGAGACACTATAACGCTGGCGCTCGGCGAGACACGAGCCTCTTTCCGAATCGCGGATGTCTACTACGACTACTCCAGTGAGCGCGGGACGGTACTCATGGAGCGTGGAACGCTGCTGCGGTATTTGCCGGATGCGACGCCGACGAATCTCGCGGTGTATGTTGCGGCGGGCGCGAGCGCCGAAAGAGTACGGCGGGAAATCGAACAAGCGGCTGTGGGGCGCCGCATTTTGATTTTTTCGAACCGGGATTTGCGTGGCGAGGCCATTCGTATTTTTGACCGCACGTTTGCGATTACGTACGCGCTGGAAGCGATTGCGGTCATTGTTGCGGTGATGGGGATTGCCGGAGCCTTGCTTGCGCTGGTGATCGACCGGCGGCGCGAGATTGGATTGCTGCGGCTTCTGGGCGCCGCTACAGGACAAGTCCGAAAATTAATTCTGGTGGAAGCGGGGCTTCTCGGACTACTTGCCAATTTCGCGGGACTGACGCTCGGTTTTGCGCTGTCACTCATCCTTATTTATGTGATCAACAAACAATCGTTCGGGTGGACGATTCAGTTTCATTGGCCGGTAGCCGTGCTGGTGGGAGCGCTGACGTCCGTTTATGTGGCGACGATTCTTGCGGGAACTTATCCCGCGCGGGTTGCCGTCCGGCTGAATCCTCTTGAGGTTATTCATGAGGAGTAAGCTGGCATGCACTTGCGCGGCGTTGGTTTTCTTTCAGCCTGTGACTGCGCAATACCGCACCGCGCTTCCCGGCTACCACTACGAATTTCCGCGAGACCATTTCGACCATCCAGATTTTCAGACGGAGTGGTGGTATTACACGGGCAATCTCACGGCTGCGGACGGGCATCGATTTGGCTTTGAGCTGACATTTTTTCGCCAGGCGGTCAGCCGCGACTCCTCGAAAACCGCCGACTGGGATGTGCGGGATCTCTATTTGGCTCACTTGGCGCTGAGCGATCTCGATGGCGGAGAGTTTTATCACGCGGAGCGCACCAATCGCGCGGGACCGGGGATCGCGGGCGTCAGTGAGACGAGCGGGCGCATTTGGAATGGGAACTGGCAGATTCAATGGAAAAACGACGATCAAGAATTACGGGCAATCGATAATCGCTTCACGTTACATTTTAGGATGCATCCGAAAAAGCCGCTTGTCATCCACGGAGAGAACGGTGTCAGTCAGAAGGCTGAAGGCGCGGGCCGAGCTTCGCATTATATTTCTCTCACGCGTTTGAGCGTGAATGGCGAGATTGAATTGAGCGGCAAGAAGTTTGCAGTAAACGGTCTGGCGTGGATGGATCATGAATTCTTCACACATCAGCTGGCGGAAGATCAAACAGGGTGGGACTGGATGAGCCTGCAACTGGAAGGCAATACGGAGCTGATGCTGTTTCGCATACGCCGAAAAGATGGCTCGATCGATCCGTTTTCGGCCGGCACCTTTGTCGATGCGCAAGGGAAAGCAGCGCACTTGCGCGCGAGCGATTTTGTGCTGCAACCTGACGGCGCCGAGTGGGCCAGTCCGGCGACACATGCGAACTATCCGATCCAATGGAGAATTGCGATTCCCAAACTGGAGATCGAACTGGAAGCGGAGACGCCGCTGGCATCGCAGGAAATGACGGGAAAGACGAAACTTTTGCCGAGTTATTGGGAGGGCGCCATCCGCGCCGCGGGGCATCGCGGGACTGCGCCGCTGGGCGGACTGGGCTATCTCGAGATGACCGGCTACGACCGGCCGGTGAGGCTGGCACCTTGAGCGACAAAGCTGCTTCAATGATATAACCACGATGCGGATTTTCGCGCTGCCAAGCATTCTTGCGCGACGAACGTCGGACTTTCGCACTGGTCTGACTCTGAAATTCTTCCGAGAGGATTCCGATGAAGATGGTCATTGTGAACTGCACCGGAGCGCAGATTGCTACGCGGTGGTTTCGTTGGTTTTCGCGCTGCCTGATGATTGCAACATTCGCGTGCGCGACGGTCGTCTCCACTAACGCGCAACTCAAACCGGAAACGCACCAATTTTTCCACCGGCTTTTTGCTTCCGAGGAATTTGAAGCGAAGACATTTGGGCCGGCGCGGTGGCTGGAAGGCGGAGCGTCGTACACGACAGTGGAGCCCTCCACGGGAATTGCTGGAGGAAAAGACATCGTCCGCTATGTGACTGCAACCGGTGAACGCAGCGTTCTTGTCGCCGCTTCGCAGCTTATTCCGGCTGGTGCAAAGACTCCTCTCGCGATCGAAGACTACTCCTGGTCGACGGATATGTCGCGGCTGCTGGTTTACACGAACTCGAAGCGCGTGTGGCGGCAGAACACACGCGGAGATTACTGGGTCCTCGACCGGAAGACAGGCGTACTGCGCAAGCTGGGCGGCGATGCGCCGGCGTCGTCCTTGATGTTTGCAAAGTTTTCGCCGGACGGCTCGAAAGCTGCCTATGTCCGCGGCAACAATATTTATGTGGAAGATTTAGTGAGCGGCAGCATTCTGCAACTGACGCACGACGGCTCGGACACGACGATCAACGGCACTTCCGACTGGGTTTATGAGGAAGAGCTTTTTCTTCGCGACGGCTTTCGCTGGAGCCCCGACAGCAAGCGGATTGCGTATTGGCAATTCGATACGCGCGGCGTGGGCATTTTTCCGCTGATTTACAATCTGAGCGCTCCGAAAGAAATCGTTACGGGATTTTCCTACCCGGGGCTGGGCCGTTATCCTTCGCGGCTGGATATTCCTTATCCCATCACGGGAACGCAAAATTCCGCAGTGCGCGTTGGCGTTGTGAACGCCAGTGGCGGCGATACGCGCTGGCTAAATGTGTCTGGTGACTCTCGCGACAACTATATTGCCCGGATGGAATGGGCCGGGAACGCAAACGAATTGGTCGTCGAGCAGATCAATCGTCTTCAGAGTGCCAGCGAAGCGCTGCTGGCGAACGCGGATACCGGAGAGGTCCGCGGAATTTTTCACGATCAGGACGCCGCTTGGGTCGATTGCATGTACGACCTGCAATGGGTCCGGGAGGGGAGCCAATTGCTGTGGCTTAGCGAACGCGACGGGTGGCGGCACGCTTACGGAATTCCGAGAGACGGTTCCCAGCCGACGCTCATCACGCGCGGGGCATTCGACGTGATCTCCATCGACGGCGTCGATGAAAAGGGCGGCTTTCTTTATTTCATCGCTTCGCCGGAGAATGCGACGCAACGATATTTGTATCGCACGCGACTCGACGGTTCGGGTGATTCCGAGCGACTGAGCCCCGCAGGCGCTTCCGGAACTCACGCGTACGACATCTCGCCGGACGGCCGGTGGGGATTTCACACCTTCTCGAACGTGGACACGTCTCCGATTACCGATCTCGTGGAATTGCCGAGCCACAAATCCACACGAATGCTGGTGGACAACACGGCGCTACGTGCCACCGCTGCACCGCTGATTGCGGCCACACCTCTCGACTTCTTTCGTTTGGATATCGGCGATGGCGTGACAGTCGACGGGTGGATGATGAAGCCGCCGCATTTTGATGTCGCGAAGAAATATCCGGTGCTGGTATTTGTTTATGGCGAACCGGCGGCGCAGACAGTAGTCGACGAATGGGGCGCGTGGCAATTTCTTTTCAATCGCGCCGTGGCAAGAGAAGGCTATGTCGTCGTAAGTTTCGACAATCGCGGAACGCCCGCGCCAAAGGGCCGCGCATGGCGCAAAGTGGTGTACGGCGCGATACATCCGGTGGTCGTCAAGGATCAAACGGCGGCGATCCAAGCGCTGTTGCGCAAAGAAGCGTATCTGGATGGCTCGCGAGTGGCGTTGTGGGGGTGGAGCGGGGGTGGGTCCAGCACGCTGAATTTGATGTTCCGCTCGCCGGATGTTTACAAAGTGGGGATGGCTGTCGCCCCTGTTCCGGATTTGCGGCTGTACGACACGATTTATCAGGAACGCTACATGGGGCTCCCGCTGCAAAACGTGGAGGGCTACCGGAACAGCTCGGCGATCAATTTCGCCGAAGGCTTAAAGGGACATCTCCTCATCGTTCACGGTTCGGGCGACGACAATGTGCATTACGCGGGGACGGAACTGCTGATTAACCGGCTGATCGAACTGGATAAACCTTTCGAGTTCATGGAGTATCCCAATCGAACGCACGCCATTAACGAAGGCAATGGGACCACGCTGCACCTCTACAGCCTGTTGCTGCGCTACCTGGAGGAGCACATTCCGCCAGGTCCGGCCAATCTGTGAGACAGCCCATCCGCGGGATCTTGACGTGCCGACTTGTGGGGCCAGGACGATCGGATTCGCGGACCGATGGCGAGGATGGAAAGTGGCCAGGTACGGGCGGCATCCTAGATGTGAAGTTTACTGGTCAGCACGCCCCCTCCCCCTGTTTTTGCATAAGTGTTGATTCTAAAGACAGTTAAAGTGCTGTGTTTTGATACACTTTTGTAAGTACTCATTCTAAATAACTTACGTTGCAATAAATGTTGCAAAATGGGGCACTTTCTTGCAAATGTTCATTCTAAAGGGACTTGCGGTGAGAACGGGCGATTCCAACAAAAAACGCCAACAGGACGCTGGCGCCAGAAGAGCAAATCACAGGATTACCTAGTGAGTACCATACTGAGGAAGGAACGTGCTGTCAAGGGGGAGATTCCTGAAAAATACGAAGGCGCGAGTTGCGTCCTGGGATCGGGTGTGTGGACCTGGTGTCGACCCCAGGCGGGGCAAGCCCCGCCACTACAAAGACCAAACTAGCGCCACTCGACGTGAATCGATGGGGGCGCAAGCGATTCCGCAAGAGTAGTTTCGGGCCGAGGAAGCTTAGCGGTCGATGGCCTTCAGGGCCGGGGCGGCATAGCGGTCGCCGGCAATTTCGTGCTGGGGGACGGCGGCTTCGAGCTCGGCGACTTCTTTGGCCGTGAGTTTGATATTGGCAGCGGCGGCGTTTTCTTCGAGATATTTTCTGCGCTTGGTGCCGGGGATGGGAACCATGTCCTGGCCCTTGGCGAGCACCCAGGCTAAGGCCAACTGTCCGGGTTTTACTCCTTTGCGGTTAGCGATGGCGCGGATACGTTCCACAAGCTTCATGTTCTTGTCGAAATTCTCGCCAGCGAAACGCGGCATACGCTGCACGCGCGCATCTTTTTCGCCCAGATCCGAGGGATTGTTAATTGCGCCGGTCAGGAAGCCTCGGCCCAGGGGGCTGTAGGGAACGAAGCCGATCCCTAATTCGCGCAGAGTCGGAATAATTTCTTCTTCAGGTTGCCGCTCCCACAAGGAATATTCGGTTTGCAGCGCGGTAATGGGATGGACCTTGTGCGCGCGCCGGATGGTGGCTGGGGAGGCTTCGGAGAGGCCGAGGTATTTTACTTTGCCGGCTTTGACAAGATCGGCCATGGCGCCGACGGTGTCTTCGATGGGAGTTTGCGGGTCGACGCGGTGCTGGTAGTAGAGGTCGATGTAGTCGACGCCGAGGCGCTGGAGCGAGGCATCGCAGGCGGAGCGGACGTATTCGGGCTTGCCACTGATGGACCAGTGGTTGGGATTTTCCTTGGTGCGGATATTGGCGAATTTGGTGGCGAGAAAGACTTCGTGGCGGCGGCCACGGATGGTTTTGCCGACTAATTCCTCGTTGTCGCCGATGCCGTAAGTGTCGGCGGTGTCGAGAAAGGTGATCCCGAGATCGAGCGAGCGAAGAATGGTCGCGGCGGACTCTTCGTCGTTGCGCTCGCCGTAGAAATCGCTCATGCCCATGCAACCGAGGCCCATGCGGGAGACGATTGCGCCTTGCGAACCAAGTTTTACCTTGTCCATAGTTTTCCCTCGATGATGCTCACACAGGATTTAGATGGTTTTACACGGCAGTAAGTTACTTACCCGCCGTGGCGGGGCGGGGGATTACTGATGGATGGAAGCTTTGCGGCGAAAAACTGGCGGGACGAATTCGAGGGCCGTAGCTTCGTTGGCGGCGATTTGAATTTGAAAGGCCATCACTTCGGGGGCGATGGGATTTTGATACTCGGCGAGGCATTCGGTTAGAACTTGGTCGAGCGTTTGGGAGCCGGTACGCACCTGGCGATATATTTTTACGGCGAGAGCTTCGGCGGCACCGGGGGTGAGGAGCGCGGGAATGCAAGATTCGAGCGACGGGAACGATGATTCCGGGACGGTGAGACCGCGCTTGCTGCAAAGCATGCGGAGGAGATCGAAGCCTTCGCGGGGAGTAGTTGTGGGGAACAGCGGGATTTTGACGTCGACGCGGCCGGGGCGCTTGAGATCGACTTCGATGAGATCGGGGCGGCTGGAAGCGAGAACCCAGATGACGCGGCCGCGGTTGGCGCTGTTGCCCATCTCTTCGGCAAGCATGGAGTAGAGACGGCCGCCTACGCCGGAGTCGCCGCTGGAAGAATCGCGGCGGCCGAGAGCCTGGTCGGCTTCGTCGATGAAGACATAACAACGGCCGAGGGCGTGGATGAGGCGAAAGATCTTTTCGAGATTGCCTTCGCTGCTGCCAACCCATTTGTCGCGGAAGTTTTTCATTTTGACGATGGGAACGCTGGCTTCGCCGGCAAGGCATTCGACGAGAAAAGTTTTGCCGGTGCCGACCGGGCCGCAGAGAAGATAGCCCTTGGGAAGAGCGGCGGAATCGTTTTTTTTCCAGAGCTCGATGTCCTGTCGGAACCAGGCTTTGATTTTTTCGAGGCCGTAAAGATCGTTGAGGGTTCGCGGCGATTCGAGAAATTCGATCAGGCCGCTGGTGTCTTTTTCGACGAGTTCTTTTTTCAGAGCGGCGAGGTCGGCGGTGCTGAGCTTTTCTTTGCGATGTTCTTTGGTTTTGATGACGCTTTCGAGTGCGCCGAGAGTGGCTCCGGCGAGCTGTTCGGGGATGGGGGAGGGGTCGGCGGCGAGATCGCCGAGCGCGACGGGATAGGAAGGGGCCATGACTTGAAAACCGGCGAGGAGCTGGTCCGGGGCGGGTAGATCGATTTTGATGCGCGCGACGCGCGGATTGTTGACGATGAGCGGGTGAAGGTCGTTCAGGTTTTCCGTGAGGAGAAAGGTGGCGAGGGCGTGATCGGCGAGAAGGCCGTCGGTGGACCAATCGCGAATGAGCGAGGCGAGGGCGTTGAGGTCGTAGTCCAAACCGCCTTGCAGAGCGGGGACGAGGAGATCGGCGCTTTTGATGATGCAGGAGACTTGAGGAGCAGGCTGATTGAGGCGCGCGAGATTGGCGCAGTAGCGGAAATAGCGCGTGAGCGTTTCGACGGCGGGACGAGGGGCCTTCCAATCTTTTTGACTCTCCTGGAAGTGCGGCCACTTGGAAAATATTTCAGCACCTTTTTCAACGCGAATGCCGTTGCCCAAGTCATAGCTGAGGACGACATCGAAGCGCGAGAGCAGGACGCCGAGCAGAAAATCTGGGAGGGCGCCGAGACGAAGAGAGGGAGGAGCGGGGAGCACCATGCGGTCGCTGATATTTCCGTAGATCACGAATTGGCTGGCGGCGCTGCTTTCGTAGGACTCGGCAAGGGTGCGTGCCCATGCGGGGAGGGCGTAGGAGGATTCGCGGGGAGCGACGCTGGGTGGCGTCATGGACGGGGGATTCATCAGGAGCGCTCCGTGGCGGCGGTTTTTGTTACGGTGCGGGACTTGCTGTAGTCGCGGTCGAGGTCGGCCACGGCGGACTCGGCATCTCCGAAGATTCCGCCGCTGACGAGATCGCTGGCGAGCTCGATGTCGGTGGAGATGGTTTGGGGCTTTCCTTGCATGGCGGCGTTGTCGAGAATGAGATCGACCTGAGATTCGACACGCGTGAGGTCGCTCTCGACTTCTTCGAGGGATTGCCCGCGGCGTTCGATGTTGGCCAGGCGACGCTTCAAAATATCCAGAGTTGCGCTTTTGGATTGACGAAGAGCCGGTGTTTCCCGGCTGTCTTGCAGCTCGCGTTCGAGGGAGGCGATTTTCTTCTGAAGACTTTCCGGGGTGTCGTCGGTGCCGGCGGTCAATAAGTGAAATCGCGCAATGAGGAGTTTGAGATAAACCCATTTGAGATTGTCGAGGGCGCCGCGGTTGGTATCGATGATGAAATCTTCGGCCTGCGCGTTGCGGTAGACATCGATGACTTTGCCGCACTTGTAGTCCAAATCCGCGATGCGCCTGCGATAATCGGCCGGCAAGTGTTGCAACAGCGAGGCACGCTTCTCCTCGGAGTCGCCGTCGGAAAGCTGGCGTTCCTGGGCGTCCACCACTTTTTGAAAACGTTTGTTGAAGGCAAGCGTGGGAAGGAGGGTGGCTTCGAAAGCGAGGCCGAGGAACCAAAAACCAGGATGGCCGAAGCCGAGAATGAAAAAGCCGGCCGCTGCCAGCGCGTTGAACGGCACGCGTCCTAGTGCCGGGACCTGGACGCCTGCTAGAAATGCCGCCTTTAAGTAACGCCACACGATGCTTGTATTCTACAGTAGCGTCAGTTCTTTTCGGTCTGCGGCCCCATGGTTTTTACGGTGCCCGGGGCAGGAGCCGGCGTTGTGCCGGCGGGGGTCGCAGGTTCGAGCGCAATACCTTCTTTCGCGGCAAAATCGGCGAGGGCTTGATCGGCCAAGGCATTCTGCTCTGCTTCCTTCAGCTGCACGCCGGACATATCCAGGGAATCGCGGGCTACACGGGCGCGGCCAGCGGCTTTGGTGCGTTCTTCTTCGACCATGGTTTGGAGGCGGTCGAGAGTGTCGCCCGAGCCGCCGATGGAGCCGATCATGCCGGAAGCCATTTCGGTGAGCTCGGCCATGGCGCGCTTCATCTTAAGATCGCTGATGCTGGAGCGGAGAGATTCGATTTTGGCGCGGGCGCTGGAAACGGCGACGTCGCGCGCTTTGAGCAAGTCCTTGTAGGTGGTCTCGGCCTGTTCAAGCTGCTTGCGGTTTTCCTCGAGCTCGCGGTCGACGGTCTGAAGCCGCAAAGCGTACTGAGCGGCGGCGGCGCGATTGCCAGCGCGGAGATTGGCGCCCGCTTTGGCGCGGAGATCGCGCTGCTCGAGTTCGAGCTTCTTGACCTGGCTCATCAGCCTCTCGCACAAGCCGGCGTGTGAGGCGAGGCCCTGGTTGTACTGAGAAATCTGCTTGCGGAGATTTTCGGTTTCGACTTCGAGCAGCGCTTCGGGATTTTGTTTCTCGAGGCCGGAGATGAAGAGTCCGAAGAATCCCCGGATGAGATTGGCCAGTCTTTGAAACATGCCGTGATTCTCCTTTGTGGCTTGCCGCTCCAGCTTATCGCCGGAGCGCGCGCCAGCCTATCGATTTGCCTGGCTGCGCTGCCAGCTCTGCAATAGATTGTTCACTACTTCGGCGCGCGGCGGCTCGCAAATTTTCGCGAGATCCACTTTTACGCCGTAGTCCGCGTACTTTACGAACGGGCTGTCGGGAAATTTTACCGGCACACTGGCATTCGCGGGACGAAATCCGTGGACCAGAGACTCTTTCTGAATCGGCTCGGTGAGGAGAAAGGATAGAAACGTCTCCGCGGCTTTGCGCTGGTCCTTGGAGCTCCAGGGAGCATCGACAATGTAGTAGGGATTCTCGTTCCAGGCGTTGTACTCGGGGTAGACGACGCGAATCTGGCCCCAGCGGCCTTCGGCGTTCTTGAGATAGTCGATGGCCACGCTTTCGTAAACGAAGAGGGCATCGTAGGACGAAGGGCCTTTGAGAACCATTTCGCGCATCATGTTGCCGGTGCTGTTGGAGAGGCCGCTGACGCCGCGTTCGAAGCTTTGCAGCCAATTTTGGAAGCCAACGTCCACGACATCTTTCAGTTCGAGGTCTTTCGTTTTCTTTTGGTACGCGTATGCGGAGAGAACGATGGTCATCAGGCCGGAATTGGATTCATTCGGATGCGTATGACCGAATTTGAAGAGGCCCCATTCGGGCTTTTGCGCGATGGCGTCCCAGCCGCCTTTTTCCTGGAGGGCCTGGGCCACGGTGGCAAACGAAAAAGTCTTGTATTTTTGCTGGAAAGCCTGATAGCGCTCGTCCCACACGACAAAAACCATGGGCGAGAGCGCGATGGGTTCTTCTTTCAAAATCGGATTCTGGCTGTACTTAACCTGCCATTCCTGGACAAAGATATCCTTGTACCGCACTCGCG
>Ga0210384_10001708_pt1 | contig 28741 bp, 28 predicted proteins | sample IncBWH2MmetaG_FD_160574 | JGI IMG/M metagenome (GOLD analysis project Ga0210384, IMG submission 160574) | Forest soil microbial communities from Barre Woods Harvard Forest LTER site, Petersham, Massachusetts, United States - Inc-BW-H-2-M | ecosystem: Environmental > Terrestrial > Soil >...
CCCCGCCTCACGACGACGCCCTTGCGCTTCTCTAGCTCTTCACCTCCATCAGGTTGAGCAGGGGACTTCCACCCCCAAGCTGTCGAACATGTTCGGCACACAAACGAGAGGCCGCGGGTTTGATCCGCGGCCTTCGCATTTTTGGTTTGCACTCGAAACTAGAAACCCGAAACTCGAAACTTAGTAAAAGAGGTACTTCCTCCACTTATCGTCCGACCGGCCCATCAGTCGCATGATGTGGCGGCTGGTGTGGAGATTGAAGGCGCGCGGCTCGCGCGTGAGCTTCATGCTGGCCTCAGTGGGCAGCTGATTTCCCTTCCGGCGGTTACAGGGATGGCAGCAGGCGACAAGGTTCTCCCAAGTCGACGAACCTCCGCGCGAGCGCGGTACCACGTGATCGAGCGTGAGTTCTCCCGATGCGAGAACGACTCCGCAGTACTGGCACGTGTTCCGATCGCGCAGCAGAATGTTCTTCCGTGACAGAGCGCGCGTCTGGTGCGGGATGCGGCGATACTCCAGCAACCGGATCACCGACGGAACTCGCATGGCAACCCGCGCGGCATGCAGGAAGTGGCCATTCTCTTCCTCAGCCATTGCCACACCCTTGAGCACCAGCACGATCGCCCGGCGGGCGGCGCAGACATTGATCGGCTCATAGGACGCGTTCAGCACGAGCACGGGTGCATGCAGCGCATGGGCGTTTCCATAAGTTCCCGTGGCGACGGCGAGCACGCCCGCGGCCGATCGCCCGACCATCGCCCTCATCGAATTGTCGATCTTCGCTCCCATAAAGCCCTGCTTACCCGTGCGCCGCCATCGTGCGATCGCTTTCCGTTTCGGGTTCCAGTTTTACGTGTTGCACATCTGCTTTCAGCGTGCGGGCAACTGTCGCAACCCACACCCGCGCCGCGCCTGCACGTCTCAGGACACGGGCGCATTCGGAAACCGTCGTCCCGGTGGTGAATACATCGTCCACCAGCAGAATCTCGGCTCCTGATATTTTCTCAGGATGCCTCACGCAGAACGCGCCTCGCAAATTTTCGCGTCGCTGATGTCGAGTGAGTCCGGTTTGGGATTGTGTGTCCCGAATTCGCTCGAGCACGTTAGCCGCAAGCGCATACCGGTCGCGGCCCGGCATTAACTTCAGAGCGATCCTTGCCGTCAATTCTGCCTGGTTGAATCCGCGCCGTCTCAATTTCGCTGGAAACAGGGGCACGGGGACTACGCTGATCTTGGCAGCGCCGAACCCGGACTCTAGGTTGCCGACCACCTCCGCCAGCATCCGCCCGAGAACATTCGCTGCAGGGCGAACATTCTGGTATTTCAAGAGATGGATAAGGTCGCGCAGCCCACCTTCGTAGCTGCCGTAGGCGGCCGCCTTCACAAATGGCTGCTCCAGCCGCCGGCAAAGTCCGCAACGGACTTCGCCATGCTCGCCAGAGAAGGCATGAGGAGAAATCAACCGCTCGCCGCAGGTCGAGCAGAGTCCCCCTTCGATCGGGCGCATCGCCTCGAGGCATGCAAGGCACACCGGAAGGCGCGAGATATTGACCAAGGGCTCACCGCAAATGCGGCAATCGGCGGGAAAGAACGTAGCGAACAGGCTTTCGGCCACTTCGCCTGCCCATGAAACAATAGAAGGCCCTCTGGCTACATTGTCGGCCTGCGTAGCCCGAGTTCGGTCCCCACAACTGCTGAAGACGACCTCCCGTCGCCTGGAGGGTGCATTGGGGCTCCTGCCAGACGAATCTTTTTCAGTATAGCGGCGCAGCGAACGTCACGCAATGTGCTGACGTTTCGTGTCTTCGGTCTGAGTTTCCGATCGAGGTAGCTTGCGATCAGCCGGCACGGGAGACGTGAACATCGTACCCGCGTCAAACTTCAACGGCTTCGGACGCGGCATCAGTGGCACACTCGCCGGACGATAAGAGCGGCTATAACAGTCGCCGCAGCGCGCAGTTCTGAGATAAGCCAAGCGAAGTCCGTATCTTTCGAACAGATTGCGCGGCCGGGACACATAACCTTCCGGGCTCCCGCATTGGTGGCATCGAAACTCGCTGAAAAAGCGAGCCCAAAACGTGGGGGTGGATAAGGCGTACATCTTAGACTCCTTGGCCCAAATCCGGTGCTACCAGACGAAGCAGTGGTCTTTAATTTTAACTCTCTTTCTGACAAAAAGTTACGCAAAATCCTGATCGGAATAAGCAAGGTTCCCCTAGGGGTTTTCTTATGTTGCCGTGCCCGCAGGCATGCCGCTTGTACTTGTAATGGGCGGTCGCTGCATGCTAACGTGCGCGGTCGCGGCAAGTTTTCTGCTATATCTCGTCCTACGAAGCACTTGCGAGGATCTTCATGAGCACTCAAACGGTCGTTCCCACCGAAAAGAAATTCCGCCCCTACGTTCCCGAAACGATGGAAATGAAGGAGTTCACCTTCCGGGCGGTCTTGATCGGGTTGTTTCTTACGGCGTTGCTTGGGTCGGCCAATGCCTATCTCGGACTAAAGGCAGGAATGACGATTGCGGCGACGTACCCGGCCGCAGTCATTGGGATGGCGCTGCTTCGTTTGATGAAAGGCTCGCTGCTGGAAGAAAACATTGCGCGAACCGTTGGGTCGATCGGAGAGTCGGTGGCAGCGGGCGCTATCTTCACGATCCCCGCCTTTGTGATGGCAGGACTTTGGCCGGGCCTCACGCGCGATCAATACTGGAAATCGGTTGCGCTGATGATGATTGGTGGGACTCTCGGAATTTTGTTCGTCACTCTGTTGCGGCGCGTGATGGTGGAAGATCCCGACCTGCCGTATCCAGAGTCTGTCGCCGCATCTGAAATTCATAAAGCCGGGCAACAAGGTTCACGAGCGGCGAAGATCCTGTTTTCGAACATGGGCTTCGGCGCGTTCATGTACCTGCTGGGCGCGATAAATGTCTTCAATCCGAACAATACGTTTCCAATCAGTATCAGCGCTGTGGGCAAACGCCTGCTGCTTCGCACCAGCACGAATCCCAGCGTAGCCACAACGGTAACGGGTGGAACGACGCTGTTCACTGCTCCGGACATCAGCCCTGCCTATCTCGGCGTGGGATACATCATTGGCCCGAGGCTGGCAGCGTTGAACTTTGCGGGCGGCGTGCTGGCATGGGGTCTGCTCGTTCCACTTCTAACCTTCACGATCGGTCCCTACATCCAGGCGGCGCAGCCGGATGCGCAGCCGATCGCTTGGCCACTGTTGGCGGGCGCCATCTACTTCTCGATTGTCCGACCGATCGCGGTTGGCGGCATGCTGGTCGGCGCCACCTACACTCTCTTCAAGATGCGGAGACAATTGGCAGCTGGAATGAGCCGTGCGGTTTCGGACCTGAAGAAGTCGGCGACGGCGCATGCAGCGACGAACCGCACCGAGCGGGACTTGCCTGCAAAGATCGTCTTCGCAGGGGTAGCAGCTGTGTTCGTCGCGATGATCATCCTCTATTACTACTTCATTCATGCGGCGGGAAATCTTTCTTCGTCGCACGCTTTGGCAGGAGCGTTGGTCGCAGCGGCCGTGATGATCGTAGTTGGCTTCTTCTTCGCCGCAGTTTCCGGGAATCTGGTGGGAATGATTGGATCCTCGAACAATCCTGTTTCCGGTCTTACGCTTTGCACCCTTGTGATTGCGGCGCTGTTGATGGTGGCTCTGGGCGTGTCGGGGACAGGCGGCGTTGCCGCTGTCCTGGGCGTTGCCGCGGTGGTATGCGTTTCCTCGGCGGTCGCGGGCGAAATGCTGCAGGACCTTAAGGTTGGGCACATCCTCGGCGGAACGCCCTCGAAGATGCAGATCGGCGATATCTTTGGAATCATCGTGGCGTCGCTGGTGCTTTTCTTCCCGGTTGCCATCCTCGATAAGGCGTATCACTTCGGGAGTCCGGCTCTACCGGCGCCGCAGGCCGGTTTGATGGCCATGCTTTCCAAAGGAATTGTTGGCGGCGACATGGCGTGGCCATTGGTCATTGTCGGAATTCTGCTCGGACTCGCGATGATCATGATCGAAGTAAAAAGCGTCATGTTGTTCGCCGTGGGAATGTATTTGCCGCTGGGAACGACGTTCGCGATCTTCTTAGGCGGTGTCGTGCGATGGATCACCGACATGCTTCGCGATCGCCGCGGCTTGAACGACGCGCAAAAGGCCCGCGTAGACAACGCCGGCGTGCTCACCGCCTCAGGCCTGATCGCCGGTGAGGCTCTGTGCGGGTTAGTGATTGCCGGCCTTGTGGGGTCGGGACGAGACGTGACATTGATCAAGTGGACCGCTCCGGGCTATTTGGCGGTCGCCGCTCTTCTTATACTGATCGTGGCAATGGTGCGGGTCCCTCTCGCAAACGCGGGCCGTCCCGAAGATCCGGCGCCGCCGACAGCCATCATGTAGCCGGCAACTTATACTGCACGTACGCATGTCAGTTGCCGAGAACATCGCGCGGATTCGAGAGCAAATCCAGTCTGCCGCGACACAAGCGGGACGTCCCGCCTCAGAAGTCACCCTGATGGCTGTCAGCAAGACTTTTCCTCCAGAGAGCGTGCTTGAGGCTTATGCGGCAGGGATTCGTGTCTTCGGGGAAAATCGTGTCCAGGAGTTCTCCGGTAAGTTCGACGCATTGCGCGATTTGGGGGACGCTGAATGGCACATGATCGGGCACCTTCAGACAAACAAGGCCGCCAAGGCCGCTGAGTTGTTCTCGGCAGTAGATTCTGTCGATTCGTTGAAGCTCGCCCGGAAGCTGAACGAAGCCGCAGCGCAACTCGGCAAGAGGCTGGCGGTGCTGATTGAGTTGAACGTTGGCGGCGAGGCTGCGAAGACGGGCATGGACCCGCAGTCGCCGGAACTGGAAAAAATCCTCTCGGCCGCTTCGCAACTTGAGCATCTCGTTATTCGCGGACTCATGACCGTGCCGCCGTTCACGGACGATCCTCAGCAGGCCAGACCATTTTTTCGCAGGCTCCGCGAGTTGCGCGATCAGATTGGTGCGCGACATCTGCCGGCCGTCTCGATGGACGTCCTCTCGATGGGTATGTCGCACGATTTCGACGTCGCCATCGAAGAGGGATCGACGTGCGTCCGCGTCGGAACTGGAATCTTCGGCGCAAGGTCCAAACCGTAACCACAGGGACACATCGGGTCCACAACGACTCCGACGATGATTGTCATTTACGAATCGCCCACCGGCGTAACCTTCGCGATCAAAGTTCAACCGCGCGCGAGAAAGAATGCCATTCTCGGCGAGTTGGGCGATGCAATGAAAGTCTCCCTCACCGCACCTCCGATCGACGGCAAAGCTAACGAGGCCTGCATCGAGTTCTTCGCGAAACTTTTGAAGGTGCCACGGTCCTCCGTTACTATTGCTGCCGGCCAGACCAGCCGTAACAAAGTGATTCGCGTCGCAGGCTTGTCCGCCAAAGAAGTGGAAACACGGCTGAGCCTCGGGAGCCCTTCTTGAATCTTTCCGAACGCCTGCAGGAGATTCGCACAGGTTTCGAACGTCCTTTTTGGGTCGCCAACATCAGCGAGCTTTTCGAGCGGCTATCGTACTATGCTGCCTTCGCCTCACTAGCGCGCTATCTGCACGAGACTCTGAACTTTGGCGCAGAACAGGCCTCCAGTCTTACCGGGCTCTTCGGCGGCCTCGTCTGGTTTTTGGCGGCGTTCGGAGGAACGCTGGCGGACCGACTGGGCTTCCGCCGCTCGCTGTCGCTCGCCTATCTGATTCTCAGCTGCTCGTATTTCTTGATCGGCTCGGTTGGGGCGTCGTGGTTGGCTCCGGTTCGCAACCTCGTCCCTCTCGGCGTGCTGGTCGCGGTATTGCTCATGCTGCCCGCGCTCGGAATCGCTCTGGTCAAACCCTGCGTTGTAGGGACAACCGCGCGCGCGTCCAAGGAGAGCGTTCGCTCCATCGGCTACTCGATCTACTACACGCTCGTGAACATTGGCGGTGCCGCGGGACCGTACGTTGCATCGTGGGTCCATCAACACATGCGGGTGGAAAACGTCTTCCGCGTGGCGGCCCTCAGCGTCTTTGCGATGTTCTTCGCTGTCCTGCTTCTTTTCAAGGAGCCCAGACGGGCCGACGAACCCACGCTTACCTTCGCCCAGGCGCTCGGGAATTTCTGGACGGTGCTGTCGAACCCGCGTTTCATGATCTTCCTGCTGATCTTCTCGGGCTACTGGATCGTCTACTGGCAGGAATTCATCATTCTGCCGATCTACATCCACGACTATGTGAATCCGAAGACAGACACTGAGCTGATGCTCATTACCGGTCCGATCGTGGTGATCCTGTTCACCATGCTCGTCAGCTTGATGACGCAAAAAATTCCCGCGTTTCGCGCGATTATCCTCGGCACGCTGATTTCTGGCGTGGCATGGCTGCTGCTGGTGAAGCATCCGTCGGTCTGGATGGCCTACATGACACTGGTCGTGGTGGCCATCGGCGAACTTACGCAGTCACCGCGTTACTACGAGTACGTCTCCCGTCTCGCTCCTCCGGGACAGCAGGGAACCTACATGGGATTTGCGTTTCTACCCATCGGCATTGGTTCTCTGATCGGAGGCAAATTCGGAGGCATTCTGCTTCATCACTTTGGAGAAGTCATCCACCGTCCGGAACGGATCTGGTGGACAGTCGCTGACTTAGGCATCGCGACTGCGATTCTGCTTTGGGCGTACGACAAAATGGTCCCGAAGGCAAGCTCGCCCGCGCAGTCCTGATCCGACGGAAGAACGTAGTTACGACCAGATCAAGCAGTCAGGGAGAACGATGGCAACGCGAATTACGCCGGAGTACATCGCAGCCCACATCCGCCGTGTGCTCAAAGACGGCGGCTCGGCTCCGCATGCGGAAGGCGTCCAGTGGTTTTTCAAAGAGGAGATCAAATCGCGGGGCTGGTATACAGCCGAGTTACGCAAAGTCGCTGTCCGCTTTCGGCGGGCGATCCTTCGGGAACGTGACCTCGATTTTCTGGTCAAAGTCGCCGATCGGCTCTTTCGGGGGCGCGTCCTCGAAGAGAAAGTGTTCGGTGTCTTTCTCCTGGAAAAGGTTGTCGATCGGTCAGGCGATTCTGAATTCCGAATGTTCGAGTCATGGCTCCCGCGTGTCAGCAGTTGGGCCGATCATGACGGCTTGGTGCACTATCTCATCGGACCCATGGTCGCGGCTAAACCAGTCCGAGCACGGTCCGTTTTTGCGTGGGCCAAATCCACGGACCGATGGCATCGACGCGCGGCCTGCGTCGCTCTCATTCAGGGCACGCGGCGAAGAATGTTCTTTTCCGAAATCGTACGCCTCTCCAATCTCCTCCTGCACGACAAAGACGACATGGTTCAGAAAGGACTCGGCTGGCTTCTGCGCGAGACGGCAAAATTTAATCCGTCGAAAACTGTCCCATACCTCCGGAAGATCTGCCCACGCGCACCAAGGCTTCTCTTGCGCACCGCGTGCGAAACCCTGCCAACCAAGACCCGCAAGAAGATACTCGCCGCATGAGCGCCCTGTCGCTTTTTGGACTCTTCGCGGTCACCGCGATGCTCATCTGCTACGCGTTCGAAGACCGCAGTCCCTGGTTCATTCTTGCTTTCGCGGTCTGCTGCGCTCTCGGATCGGCTTATGGGTTCCTTCAGGGGGCATGGCCCTTCGGACTCGTCGAAGCGGTCTGGGCCTGCGTGGCTTTGCGGCGCTGGTGGCTTGCGTCGCGCTCTTCGCAATAAGCACCCGCGTCGGTTCGCGCAAAAACTCCGCGTTGTTTACAATAGGAGTTCGCCATGAACCTGCCAGCCATTCAGGCCGCGTTGCGCGAGCGCAATATCGACGCCTGGCTCTTTTACGATCATCATCGCCGGGATCCCATCGCGTACCGGGTACTCGGCCTCCCCAGCACCTTGATGGTCACACGGCGCTGGTTCTATCTGATTCCGGCGACAGGCGAACCAGTAAAACTGGTTCACAAAATCGAAGCCGGGCATCTCGACACCCTTCCGGGATCCAAACACCAGTACGCCGGATGGCAGGAACTGTTTTCCAACCTCAAGGACATCCTCGGCCCGCATCGCGACATCGCCATGCAGTACTCTCCGAACAACAGTGTATTTACCGTGTCGCTGGTGGACGCTGGAACGGTCGAGATCGTTCGTGGCCTTGGCAAGAATGTTGTCAGTTCCGCGGATTTGGTCGCGCAATTCGAAGCTACCTGGACCGGCGAACAGATCCAATCGCACTACGCTGCCCGTGACGCAATCGACGGCATCACCGCGGCCGCTTTCCAAGAAATTGGGCGCCGCGCCCGCAATGGCGGCACCACCGAGTACGCTATCCAGCAGTGGTTTATGGAGGCGTTCAACCGCGAGGATCTGGTGACTGACGATCCGCCGATCGTCGCAGTCAACGCCAACAGCGGCAATCCGCACTACGAACCGCATGCTGAAGGCTCCGCTCCAATCCGCCAGGGCGACTTCGTCTTGCTCGACGTTTGGGCGAAGAAGAACACTCCAGGCGCGGTGTATTACGACATTACGTGGACCGGCTTCATCGGCAAGGCGCCGTCTGACAAGCAGCAGGAAATTTTTCAGACCGTGCGCGATGCCCGCGACGCCGGCGTGAGGACCGTTCTCGATGCGATTGCTGCCGGCCAGAAGATCGCGGGCTGGCAGGTGGACCGCGCCACGCGAGATCATATTAAGAATGCTGGCTACGGGGACTATTTCATTCACCGGACGGGGCACTCCATCGGCACCGACGTTCATGCGAACGGCGCAAACATGGACGACCTTGAAATCCATGATGAGCGTCAGATCCTGCCGAACTCGTGTTTCTCCATCGAGCCGGGAATTTATCTCCCGGAGTTCGGCGTGCGCAGCGAAGTCAACGTCTTGGTCCGGCCTGGGCGGGCCGAGGTAACTGGAAAAATTCAACGCGAGATCGTAACCATCTGAATGGCGAATTCCACTACAGAGAAAGCAAGAACCGCTGAGCCTCCAAAGGCCGAGGTTCAGCCTGCCACGGCAATGTCGGTCGTCGCGCCCGCCCTGGGATGGCTCATCCCGGGCGCCGGTCACCTGATCCAAAAACGTTGGGGTCGGGGCTTGTTACTGATGGCTTCGATCGGTGCAATGTTTCTGATTGGATTGGCGCTTCAGGGGCGCATCTACAAGCCCAACGGTGGCGACATTCTTGACATTCTGGGATTCGTCGGCGACATCGGAGCGGGCGGGCTCTACATCGTCACGCGCGCGATGGATTGGGGTCAGGGCGCGATCGCTCATGCCACCGCCGATTACGGTACGAAATATCTGATCGTAGCGGGACTTTTGAATTTCATCGCGGTCGCGGACGCTTATCACATCGCCATCGGGAAGAAATCTTGACGATCCAGCTAACACACTTCAGCGCAGCGGTCTTATTTGCAGTCTTCGCATCGGTAGTCTTTGGCATCACGCAGCGGAACAACACGCGCGAGATGGTGCGCTATGGCCTCTACTGCTTCGCGATGTTTGTCGGCGGAGTGATTTTGGCAGGCTGGGTCATGTGGATCTTGAGAAGGTAGGCGGGCCTCAGGTTTCAGGTTTCAGGTTTCAGGTTTCAGGTTTCAGGTTTCAAGAAATGCAACACGAGACATAGTCGGGAATCAATACATTCCTAGAAACTCTTCCCTTCGATTGAGCACCGCTCGCTTGACTAGCGCCGGCTACTCCTCCCAAACAAACGCGTCGAACACCCTCTGCGCATCGAAAGCCAGTCGTTTGTAGAGTTCCACTGCTCGGACGTTGGCTTCTGTAACCGTCAGTGACAAGATGGAGAACTTTCGCTTGCGGAGGGCATTCGAGGTGCAAGCCAACAGTGCTTCCCCCAGTCCTTGCGAACGGAATTCCGGCAGGACGCAAACCTGCGTAACGTGCCCCACATCATGGCGAACGCGCGAGCATAGAATCAGTCCGGCCATTTGGCGAGTGGCTTTGTGCGTCACGATGAAAGAAGATTCGGCGTCGAACAAGCCACAGCCCGGAAAGCGCACGATGTTATTGAGGAAACGTAAAGACCCGCTCAGCGTTCGATACTGATCGTTGATGTCCGCATCCACGTGGTCCCGATACGCTGCAGTGATTACGGCGGCCGCTGCCTGGTAGTCGTTGTCGGTCCATCCACGGATCTCAAAATTCGGGAACACTGACGGTGCCGGTCGCGACGTACGGCTCAAAGGCATCGTCATGAACAAACGCGGATGTTGGCGAAACCCCTGATCTACGAAAGGCCGCGCTAGGATCCCCGCCTCGTGCACCAGCAACTGCGCTTCAACCCGATGAACACCCGGCGATTGCTGCAAAGTTTCGATGACGTGGGCCAGTAGGCGCCCCTCGACCTCGTGTGCGTCAGGGTGCCGACCGCCGTTCGTGACAAATAGGTCGCCGATCACGCCTTTGCTGCCTTCGTAAACGAAGAAGGCATAGCCGAAGATCCGCCCGCGATCGATGGCGGCGTAGCCAGGAAGAATCTTGGCATCCACGTAACGCAGGATCATGTCGGCTGAACTGGTGTAATCCCACGAGAGCAGTCGCGACCAGACATGGGTCTCGTCGTCCAGCAGGGGGCGTAGATCAACGGAAGAAAAGTGCCTGAGGTCGAGAATCTCCACTGGGCTCCAACAACCGCCTCGGCCGGACAACCGCGTCGCGCGGGGTAAACCAAGCAGTCTAGTGCGTCGTCCCTAGCGGAGGCAAACGGCGTGCAACGCCATGGTTGACGAGACAGGTTCCGCGACCATGTGCGCAAAGTGGAACGCTGCGAATTTCAAAAAATCGAAGGATCTATTTGCCGGGGTTCGTTCCTGCAACCCAGTAGAAATCGAGGTTCTGAGGCTGGAAAGTGCCGAGGTAAGAAACCCGCCTGCCTGGCACCTGGGCTGACACTGCATCTTTCGATCCGGACGGAGCAACTACGAGGTGTTCTTCGAATGGGATGTTCCGCATCTCGTATCGTGGGATCACCTGGTTGCGATAAAAAGCGAGACCGAATTCCGTCTCGCGACGAGTGCCAAAGACTGCCACTGGCAACGGCTTCGTTTCCATCTGGGCCAATTGCTTCGCAAGCGGACGCGCCGAGAGCGCTTCGTTTGCTTGAAACGCTCCGATCTTCAGTAACGCGCCGACCGCAACCACGACTGGGATCAGCGTAACGAAACGAAGCATCCGGAGCCCCAGTTTGCTGCGCAACGTGAGAGCGATTCCAGCTGCAAGAATGAGAGCCACCACGATCGCGATCTCAGTCCCTTTTCCCCAGGGCAAATGATGTTGGGTAATGAGGTACACGATCATCAGCGCAGGAACGACGGGAGCCGCCGCGATCATTGCATGCAGGATCACGAGCCACAACGGAGTTCCGTCCTCATCGTCGACGTGACGACGCAAATATTCAGCCACGAGGAGCGTTCCCGCAGGCAGAGCCGGCAAGATGTATCCGGGCAGCTTCGACTGCGAAATCGAAAAAAACAGCACAGGCACCGCGAGCCAAATCACGAGAAACGCACTCAGCGCATCCCCGGACTCGAAGATTGCAGACCGTTCCGACCACCAACCCCTGATCGTTTCCAGCGCGCTTGCCGCTGTGAAAACAACCCACGGAACGAGTCCCAGCGCTAGAACTGGAACGTAAAACCAGAACGGTTGCGGGTGGTGATACAAGTTTGTTCCGAAGCGCGCCAGATTGTGTTCCAGGACGAACACCCGGAAGAATTCCGGATTGCGCACCTGCACGGCAACATACCAGGGCGCAGCAACTGCCACGAATAACAGCATGCCGGGAATCCAGAGCGTCTTCAGGATGATCTTGGAATCCTTTGCAAAGATCGCGAACAGAACCAAGATTGCGCCCGCAAGAAACGGCGCGACGGGACCCTTCGCGAGAGTGGCTAACCCAAGGCACGCATAGAATCCGACGAGATAGAGTTTCTCAGACGTCTCCCACCACGCGTACCAGGCCATCATGACAAGCGCGAACATCGCGGCCAAGGGCATGTCGGTGGCAGCCGCGCGAGCAAATCCCACCACACCTGCGGCTGCCGCAGTCATAAGAGCTCCATCCAGGTGGATCCCCGGGCGCAAGCGTCGAAGGAACAGGTAGACGCCCAGCACCATCAGCGTTGCATCGATCGCCGATGGCACGCGCGCGGCCCAGTCGCTCACGCCAAGGATGCTGAACGACAGCATCGCCTGCCAGTAGTACAGAACAGGCTTTTCGAGCCACGGCGTGCCACCAAGTGTCGGCGTGATCCAATCATGTCGAGCCAACATTTCGCGGGCGACCTGGGCATACCGCGGCTCGTCCGCCCCGATCAGCCCGAAGCTTCCCAATCCGTAAAAGAATAAAAAAATGGAGAAGCCGACCAGCAACAACCAGTCGGCGCGCGTGCGTTGATTCACAGGCAGGCTCTATCGAAGGTTCGACGATGAAGACCCAAGTTAGGCTTCCGAAGACTCGGGACGAATCTCACGCATGACTTTCGCGACCGCCATGGAAAGCGGACCGTCGAGCGAACATCCGCTGGCGCACTCGTGGCCACCGCCTCCGAAGCGTTCCGCGATCTCCGCAACATTGAGCTGGCCCTTGCTGCGCAAGCTCACGCGGTAACGGCCATCCGCCATCTCACGGAAAAACGCGGCCACCTCCACATCCTGGATCGAGAGCGCGTAATTCACGATGCCTTCGCAGTCTTCTTCCTTGGCTTGCGTTCTTTCCATCTGCTCCCGCGTGACCCAAATCCACGCCAGCGGGCCGTCCCGATGGAGATTGCTCAACGCCGCGCCCAGAAGGCGCATCTTCGCGGTGGAGTGCGCGAAATAGATGTTCTGCGCGCACTGCGCAGGATCGGCGCCCGCCAAAACCAACTCACGGGCAAGCGCGAATGTCTGGTCGTTCGTTCCCTTGAACATGAACGAACCCGTGTCCGTCAGCAAAGCCGTGTACAGGCACGTCGCGATCTCACGCGAGATCTTCACTCGCGCGGCCTTCGCCAGCTGATACACCAACTCTGCCGTTGCAGTAGCCCGCGGATCGATCCAATTCACGTGGGCAAAAGGGCGCCCGCTCGCATGATGATCGATGTTGATGAGAAATTGATTTTCCAGGCCTTCCAGCCGAGTTCTCTGCACACTGTCGCATTCCAGCAGGATCGCCGCCTCGTAGCGGCCATTCACTCGATCAGCCTGAACCACGCGGTCCGCAAAGGGCAAAGGCTGGTAGATGCGCGGCACCGGATCGTGCAACACGACCTCAGCCCGTTTTCCCAACAGGCGCAGAATCTGGCCACAGGCCAGGGCCGAGCCGATTGCGTCCCCGTCCGGACGAGCGTGCGATGTCAGAAGGAAGTGGCTACGCTGGTCGATTTGTCGCAGAACTTCGTCAAGCATGATCAGGCTCGCCGCTTGCTTTCTGCATTGCCGCGTTTTTTCGTGCGGCCTAACAACTCTTCAATCCTGGCTTCGTATAGATGGGAACGGTCGAGAATGAATAAAAGCTCCGGGGCGCGCCGGAGGTGCAGTTGTTCCGTAAGTTCGCGGCGAATGTAGCCGGTCGCGGCTCTCAGGCCTTCCATGGTTTCCGCGGCCTGCTCGTCGTCGCCCTCAACCACCACCAGCACCTTGGCAGACTTCGAGTCCTCGGCCAGGTGCACTTCGCTGACGTTCACCAGCCCGATTCTCGGATCGCTCAGTTCGCCCTCAAGAATCGTTTCGATTTCCTCGCGCAGAGCTTCGCTTAATCGTTCCCGATGATATTTTTGCCCGCGCCGTTCCAAGCGGAGTACCTCAGAGTAAAACGAATGAGAATATCAGACTTTATCCTGCCGGGGGAGGATGGCCGAACACAGCAGGCGTCACATCCAGCTAGAAGAATTCCAAAAAGGAATCCGTCACTTCTGCGCCGCCATTGTTGGCAAGGCGCACGGCCCGTCGTTCCACGTTTTTCATCAGGCCGTCGAGATAGTCCCGCGAGTCGGAAACGCTCACGACCCCAATCGTCGCGCGATTCCAAAGACCGTTGGCATCCAGTTCCGCCACCGAAACATTGAAACCCGCGCGCAACCGGTCTTTCACGCTGCGCACCACCTGGCGCTTGTCTTTCAGAGAGTGCGCAGCTTCGATGCTCAGCTCGAGCGTGAGAAATGCAACCGGCATCTTCTTAGTTTCAGCTCCCAGATCTCAGCCAAACATCTCTCAGGTGTAACTGGGAACTGACAACCGAGAACTGAGAACTGCACTTACGCAATCACCTCAGCTGCGATCCGCTCGGTCACGAACGCCTCGATCACATCACCCACCTTGATGTCGCTGTAGTTGGCGATCGAAATACCGCATTCCATGCCGTTGCGAACTTCGCTGGCATCGTCCTTGAATCGCCGCAGCGAACCGACCTTGCCCTTGAAGACAACAACGTTGTCCCGCAGCAAACGCACTTCGGAGTCGCGCTTGATCAACCCATCCACAACCTGACATCCGGCGATCGTGCCCACCTTCGGGATGCGGAACGTCTCGCGAACGTCGGCGCGGCCCTGATAAGTCTCCTTGATCGTCGGCTCGAGCAGTCCGGTCATGGCGCGCTTGATCTCGTCTTGCAGTTCGTAAATGATCGAGTGCAGGCGGATGTCGACCTTGTCCTGGTCAGCAAGTTCCTGAGCCTTACGCTCCGGACGAACGTTGAAGCCGATGATGATCGCATTCGAAGCGGACGCCAGCAGCACGTCCGACTCCGTGATCGCACCCACGCCGGAACGCAGGACCTTCAGGCGCACCTTTTCGTTCGAAAGCTTCGAGAGCAAGTCCGTGAGGACTTCGACCGACCCGCCCACGTCGCCCTTCAGAATGATGTTGAGCTCTTTCGTGCCGGCGGTCTTCAATTGCTCGGCAAGACCTTCGAGCGAAACGCGGGAACTCTTGGCCAGTGCGGCCTCACGAGCTTTCTGCTCGCGGTACTCAGAAATTCCGCGCGCCTTGTCTCGATCCGCAACCACAACAAACTGATCGCCCGCCTGCGGCAGACCTTCCATGCCGAGGATCTCGACCGGCGTCGACGGCGGAGCTTCTTCGAGCTGCGCACCACGATCGTCGAACATGGCACGAACTTTGCCGTACACGTTGCCCACGACGAAGTTGTCGCTGGCGCGTAGAGTCCCGTCTTGCACGAGAACAGTCGCGACCGGCCCGCGGCCGCGGTCGAGCTTGGCCTCGAGCACAACGCCGCTTGCCGAACGCTGGGGATTCGCGCGCAGTTCCTGCAGATCCGCTACCAGGCAGATCATTTCCATCAGCAGGTTGAGGTTTGTTTTCTTCTTGGCGGAAACATCGACGAACACGGTCGTCCCGCCCCAGTCTTCCGGCATCAGGCCACGATCGGCGAGTTGCTTCTTCACGCGATCGGGCAGCGCCTCCGGCTTATCGATCTTGTTGACCGCAACGATAATCGGAACCTCCGCGGCATGCGCGTGATCGATCGCTTCGAGAGTTTGCGGCATCACGCCGTCATCCGCGGCTACCACCAGGACCACAATGTCGGTGGACTTGGCGCCACGCGCGCGCATGCGCGTGAATGCTTCGTGACCGGGCGTATCGAGGAACACAATCTCGCGGCCGTACGCTGGAGATTCCTTGTCCTGAATTTGCACTTTGTACGCGCCGATGTGTTGCGTAATGCCACCGGCCTCGCCCTCCGCCACGCTCGAAGAACGGATGGAGTCGAGCAACGTCGTCTTGCCGTGGTCGACGTGACCCATGATCGTGACGACCGGGGGACGCGGAATTGCTTCGGTCGCGCCTTCCTCACCGGCACCGGCCGCATCGGCGATTTCCTTCTGCGCCTGCTCTTCAAAGCTGATCACGTTCGTATCGGCTCCGAAGAAGCGCGCCATCTCGCTGGCCAGTTCCGCATCGAGCGTCTGGTTGATGGTGGCGAACACTCCGCGTGCGAGCAGTCGCGCGATCAGATCCTTTGCGCGGATGTCGAGCTTCTCCGCGAGATCCTTAACGCTGATGCCTTCCGTGATCGTGATGCTGCGCGTGATCGGCTGCGGCTCATTCGACAACGAGAGACGCGGCGGCGGGACATAGCCCTTCATCGGGCCTTCCTTCACACCGCGCGGCACGTAGCGCTGTCCCGGACGTCGAGAAGGACCGCCGGGTCGGCTTCCTGGACGCGTCGGCCCAGGAGGCGCCATCGGCGCTCCAGGTCCAACTCCGAGCGGCCGGGCTCCCGTAGGAGACTGCCGCGTCGGATGCATCGGACGCCGCTCTCCCGGGCGCAATGGCGGACGAGGCGCTCCAGGCATCTGAGGCCGCGGACGCTGGAAGATCGGTTGTCCGGGCACAGGACGTCCCGGCGCAGGCCGCATCGTCGAACCAGTCTGAACACTCGGCTGAACCGGCTTCGGCGGTGGAGCCTTGTAGACAGGCCGCGGTCCGGTTTGCGGGACGATCATGCGCGGCGGCGGAGTCGTCGGAGCTGCTGGTCTTGCCGGAGCAGCCGCGACCGGCTGCGGCGGCGGTGCACTCTGTGGCGGAGGAGCTACGACAGCCGGCGGAGGCTGGACGTTCATCTCCGCGGCTGGTGCTGGAGGCGACGGTGGCGTCGGTGGCGTCGCCGGACGAGCAGGCGGTGCGGGTGCCGCAGGCATCGTCGCCGCCGGCGTTGCTGCCGGAGCAGCAGGCTTCGGAGGTGGAACCACAGCCGGCGCGGGTGGACGAACAATCGGCGCCGGGGGCCGCGTGGTCTGCGGCGTGATGAAACGCGGGGCCGGCGGCGGAGGCGGTGCGGGCTTCGCTGCCGGAGGCGGCGTCGCAGGCGCAGTGGTTGCCGCAGGCGGAGCGGCTGCTACCGGCTTGGCTTCAACTGTCGTGGGATGAGGAACCGGCGGACGCGGCGGTGCTGCAGGCGCAACCGACGTGGCGGCCTGCTGTTTCTGTGTGATCAGCTTCAGGACGTCGCCTGGCTTGGAGATATGCGACAGATCAATCTTGGTCTTAATTTCGTCAGCCTCGCGCCCGGATCGCGATGTGCGCGACGGCGAACTCGCTTCGGCGGAAGCACGGAAGTGGGCCCGCACCTTTTCCGCCTCATGGTCCTCGAGCGAACTGGAGTGCGTTTTCTTCTCGGTGACCCCAACTTCGGTGAGAACATCAAGGATGGCCTTGCTCTTGACTTCCAGTTCTCTGGCCAGATCGTTGATTCGAATCTTACTCATCTACCCTTTCTTTGCCCCGCCCCTGCTCCCTAAGTCTTCATAGCAACCTCGCGGAGTCAGCGTTGCACACCGCCCAGCCGCTCACGCGACCAGCGCGGAAAATCGCGGTCATTCTTTTGGTTCGGCGGAAGTTTCTTCTTCTCCGCCCTCGGCTTCCGCGGCTAAATCCTCTACGGAACCTGGCTCCGTCTCCTCAGCCGCTGCAGCAACTTCCTGATTTTCGCCTTCGATCGGCGGTTCTGCGGCGACCTCTTCCCCGGCCACCTCTTGCGCTTCACCCTCGGGCAACGGGGTGCCTTCGCCGCCTTCAAGGCTGGAAAAGTAATTATTGACCGCCAAACTGATTTTTTCCACAGTTTTAGGGCCAATTCCCTCGATTGCCTCAAGTTGCTCGGGAGTCATGTCGGCTAGCGCTTCCACCGTAGTAATCCCGGCAGCTGCCAGCTTTTCGATCAATCCCTCGCCCAGCCCAGGAACACTCTCCAAAGGCGTAGCTGTCTGCGAAGTGAGAGCCGACATCTGCTGCTCGACTTCCTGCCGCTTTTCTTCCTCGCTCTTGATGTCGATCTTCCAGCCCAGCAGCTTGGCCGCGAGCCTTACGTTCTGGCCCTTCTTGCCGATGGCCAGCGACAACTGCGTGTCATCGACCACGACTTCGAGGTGCTTTTCTCCCGGATCGATCACCGTGACCCGGCTGACCTTCGCGGGCTGCAACGCCTTTTCGGCGAATGTCACCGGATCTTCGTGATACTCGATGATGTCGATCTTCTCGCCGCGCAACTCGCGGATAATCGACTGCACCCGCATGCCTTTCATGCCGACGCAAGCGCCGACCGCGTCCACGTCCTTGTCTTTCGACATGACGGCGATCTTCGTGCGTTCTCCGGCCTCACGCGCTATGGCGCGGATCACGACGGTTCCGTCATAAATTTCCGGAACTTCTGTCTGGAAGAGGTGCTGCACCAGTTCCGGTGCCGCGCGCGAAACCACGACCTGCGGCCCCTTTGAGGCCTTCTCCACGCGCGCAATAATCACGCGCACACGCTCGCCGATTGCAAACGACTCCAGCCGCGACTGTTCCTTGCGGGGCATGCGCGACTCGGCCTTGCCGATATCGAAAATGACATCGGGTCCCTCGACGCGCTTCACGGTCGCGTTCACGATTTCACCGACACGCGAAATGTACTCGTTGTAAACGGTGTCGCGCTCAGCTTCGCGGACCTTCTGGAAGATCACCTGCTTCGCGAGCTGCGCAGCAATACGGCCCAGAATCCCTTCTGTCACCTTCGGAATCTGCAACTCTCCGCCGACCTCAACCTTGGGATCGACCTTGCGCGCCTCCTCGAGCGTCACCTGCAGCAGTGGATCTTCCACCTGCTCGGGGCTCTCGACCACGGTCTTTACCGCGAACGCACGAATCTTGCCGGTATCTTTGTCCAGTTCAGCCCGGAGGTTTTCCTGCGTCTTGTAGTATTTGCGGGTGGCGACAACGATCGCGTCTTCCACCGCACTTACGACAATCTGCGGATCAATTCCCTTTTCCCGGCTCAGTGCGTCGATCGTGTTATAGAGCTCGCTTGCCATAATGAAAAAGTCCCGATAAAGCTGACCTCTGGATAACAAGTTTCAAGGTTTCGAGTTTCGGGACCATCACTTCACGCCGAAAACCGTTACCGTACCGGCTTGAAACTCGAAACATGAAACTCGAAACTTAGATCTCTGGCACCAGATTCGCCTTTTCAACGTTGGCGAATTCGATCTCGACCTTCTGGTCCGCTTCCTCCGCGGGCCGGTGCTTTCTGCGGGCCGCGCTCAAGTCGAGCGTCAAGCGACCGTCACGAAAGCCTTCCAGCCGCCCTTCAAAATGCCGGTTGCCATTGATCGGATTTCGCGTCATCAACTTGACGCGATTCCCAGCGAACCGTTCGAAATCGGCGGCGCGCGTCAGTTTGCGATCCAACCCTGGCGACGAAACCTCCAGCGTGTAGGTGGCACCAGGTACTGCGTCCTCCACGTCGAGGATGGTCCCAAACTCGCGGCTGAAGTTCGCGCAATCTTCGTGCGTAACCCCTGCTGGCTTATCGATGAACACGCGCAGCATGCGACTCTTGCCGCCACCCCGGAACTCGATGTCTACGACCTCGAGCCCGCTGGAGGAAGCCACCCGGTCCGCGATTCCGCGCACCTTCGCTTCGTCAAATGCCATGGATCCAGTAACTTGCGAGCTTTCCGCCGCCTCACATTCAGCCGCAAACTAAAAAGTGGGCTTGCGCCCACTGGTGTGCTTCGCCAAATGCTGGTACTACACAACAGTTTCCAATACTCGAATATACGCCGGTCCTTGGGAAAAGACAAACGGCGGGCCGGGCTTGGGAAAGGCTATATCGGCCGCCGGAAACAGCTCTTCACCGCCCAAAACGCAACCCGGAACGTTCTACTGCAACCCGGATTGCGTGAGTTTCTCTGCACAGTACGGATTCTTGCTGGCTCCGTTCGCACCGGTTGCGCAGTTCTGGCCGTTCACGCCACCTAGGGCGAGCGTTGTGAAATAGATGTTGGTTCCACCATTGGATAGTTGATTGTCGACGATGATCCCACTCGTTCCGCCGAGCGCGTGCGGCGCCGTCACGCAGCTTGAGGTCGGGGGAGTTCCGCAGCTGGGTTGGGAAGCTGTAGTGGTCAGGGTGGAACTCTCGACAAACCCATCTCCGGTCCCACCCAATCCGAAGAACATGCGGTCCGTCGTGCCGTTGTAGAACTCGGTTAAGGGCGAACATTCGTCCGACCGTGCACTGTTCAGATTCCAGCCTGTTGCTCCAGTGGATGTGATCAGGTGATTGCTATCGAACGGAAACATATACATCCGGGAAAGCCAGGTCCCCTTTCCTGAGGCTTGAACGAAGCCGCAAGCCAGGATGTGTCCGCCGGTCGTCCCATTGATCCAGAACTGATTATCAAAGGTGCCACTGTGCACGTTTCCCGTTGTGCAGTCGCCTGTTGGCTGGCCGCCTGTATTGGTTGCCGAGCCCATATCCACCGTGGTGCAGGCTGGTGACGACGTGGTAGTGCACGAACCTGATGCGAAGTTGACAGGCAACTGACTCACCGCTCCGCCTATGCCAATAACGTTGCTGCAACCCGTAAAGGCAAAGACTTGGTCTATGGCCGGATTGGCCGAATCATTCACAACGATCGGCGGATCCACCACACCGATTCCCGGACCGTTATTGCCAACCCAGCCCACGGCAACCGTTGCAGCCGTCGCCTTTGCGGGCGTCGTCAGATTAATTGCGTAAAGATAACCATTCGCGTCGCCCATGAAAATTCGATTTGCGTTGTCGTCCACAATTGGGTCGGTCACAACGCTCGAGATGATGGGGTTTTTCACGACCGCGACCGGCCAATTCGCGTCGGACGCTACAACCGGCGCTCCCCCGCCGAACACCGGAGATATCTTGTAGAGCTTCCCGTCATCTGTTCCCACGTACGCGATGTCGGCCGTGTAGTCGATCCATGGAGACGAATCCGTATTCGTTCCGCCAAACACCGCACTCGTTGTCATGCAGCCTGGAGTTGTGGGCGTCGTGCAACTCGAAGGCGTTTGGGGAGCAAGAACAGTGCCCACTGGGAGCGATGTCGGTAACACAAGCACGTGAAAGTAAGATCCGCCGGTGGCGCTCTCCACGAATGCTACTTTCGTGCCATCGGCTGAAATGGTCGGCGAGGTTCGAATTTGTCCGCCATGGGTTAAGGTGTTGTACGCGAACGCCACTACCGGCGTCCCGTTGTTGCACTTTGGACTCGCCTCCGTATAGAGATTATTGATCCCGACCAGATTCGCCTGCGTACCCGAGACCGTCAGTCCAAAAACCACGTAGTCGCTGCAACTCTCGGTGCTTACATCGAAGCGATATTTCGCCGGGAATTGATTCTGCGGCACGAATCCATTTTCCAACGACACTGCCCAGTCCACCTTCATCGCGTGCTTTAGCCGCCGAGGGTGCCGTCTCCCTTCTTCAATGGCCACCTCCCGCATGACCCGGTTGTAGACATGCCGCGGTTCGCGCGACCCTGCGGACAACGGATCTTTTCCGCTCTCTCCAGTCATGATCAGATGGCGGAAACTCCAGTCCTGCGGATAACCCAGGTGTGGGTGAGTTGTGTCAACGTCTCTTTGTAGATCTCCATCCGGCGTCTGCGCGTGGACAGCCGCAAAGAGCACGACTAACGTGATCGATAGCAGTTCGAATCGTCTGACGAATCTCATAAATCCAACTCTTTTGAATGCTCGCGGCATTTCGCGCCAGTGGGAGCCTTGCTGGCAACACAAAATTCATGCGTGCAGGAAGCTTATGCAAGTGTACGGTTCTGTTTTGATTCCTAGTGTCGCTTTCGGGGAAGCCTCGGTCACTATCGTAACCAAGTGAGCGCGCGTTGCCGCATTTCTACACAACACGACAATAATCGCCGGGCTGCGGAACGAATTGGGCATCGAAACAGAACGGGAAATACTCGTGCGTTAACTTTATCGTTAACAGATACTTGATCACGAACTTCGTCGCCGGAAGCGGCAATGACCCTGCGTCGCGTTTATTTTTCCACACGCCAGCGCCATCGTTTCGAAAACACGTTCAAACCGGAATTCCGGCTTCCGATAAGGCTTTCGCCCAGTCTCGGTCTCCGCCTTCGAGGGTGGCCCATGAGTCTTCTCGACATTGCTCATCCGAATGCGTACGTCCCCCTCCATTTTCATTGTAGGTAGACATGCCCAATATCTGATGCACCGATTTCGTTATCTGGTTAACGGTTGAGATACCCCAAAAACCGCGTTGGACGCGACGTTATAGAAAAACACCTAACCCGATCAGGGCGCCTTTGTGGGTACGTGCGCAGTAGTAGTCGAGGCGTCTTTGATTGCCTGCATTTGCCACTTCCCTCTCGTCGTCCCTAAAATAGAAAAAACTCCGATCTCCTGAAAAAATCTATGATCCATTTTCCCGTTCCTGAGGCGCTTACCTTCGACGACGTTCTTCTGCTTCCGAACCGTTCTGACGTTGTCCCCGCGCTGGCGAATACCCAGACCCAGCTGACCCGCAATATTCGACTCAATATCCCGATCGTCAGCGCGGCCATGGACACGGTGACACGATCCCACATGGCCATCGCGCTCGCGCAGCAGGGTGGGCTCGGCATCGTCCATCGCAATCTCACGGTCGAGGAGCAAGCCAACGAAGTCGACAAGGTCAAGCGCTCGGAGAGCGGCATGATCGTCGACCCGGTCACCATGTCCCCAGATGCGAAGGTCTCCGACGCTCTGGACGTCATGCGCAAGTACAAGATCTCCGGCGTCCCAATTACTCAGGCGGATGGACGGCTGGTCGGCATCCTCACCAATCGCGATCTGCGGTTTGAGACCCGCTTCGACATTCCGATTCGCAACGTCATGACCAAGGATCACCTGATTACCGTTCCTGTAGGTACGACGCTTGAGGAAGCGGAAAAAATCCTTCACGAGCACCGCGTCGAAAAGCTGCTCGTGGTCGACGACAAGTACAACCTCAAAGGCCTCATCACCGTTAAGGACATCCAGAAGAAGCTGAAGTATCCGAACGCCGCGAAAGATTCGCAGGGGCGGCTGCGGGTGGGCGCCGCCATCGGCGCAACCGGAGATTTCCTGGAACGCGCCCAGGAACTGGTGAAAGCAAAAGTCGACGTGGTCGCGATCGACAGCGCTCACGGTCACTCGTCACGTGTGCTCGACGCAATCCGGGCCGTGAAAGCGAAGTTGTCCGACGTGGACCTGCTCGCCGGCAACGTAGCCACTTTTGATGGAGCGTGCGAACTGGCCCGTGCCGGGGCTGACGGCATCAAGGTGGGAATCGGTCCAGGTTCGATTTGCACGACCCGCATAGTAACCGGCGCCGGAGTTCCGCAGATCACGGCAATCGCCGAAGCTTCGCGCGCCACAAAAGATTCGCACGTGCCGATCATCGCCGATGGCGGCATCAAGTACTCCGGAGACATCACAAAAGCGCTCGCCGCCGGGGCCAGCGTCGTCATGATCGGCTCACTCTTCGCTGGAACAGACGAGAGCCCGGGCGAGTTGATCCTCTATCAAGGCCGCACGTTCAAGTCATATCGAGGGATGGGGTCGCTGGGCGCGATGGCGCAAGGATCGAGCGAACGGTACTTCCAGAGTACAGATGAGGCTTCCACGGCCATCCCAGGCTCAGCATCCGACGCCGACGGAAATCGCCTGGCCAAGCTCGTCCCAGAAGGCATCGAAGGACGTGTTCCTTATCGTGGATCCGTTTCGATGATCGTTCATCAGATGGTGGGCGGCCTGAAGTCCGGCATGGGTTATTGCGGGTGCGCGACCATCGCTGACTTGCAGCAGAAAACGCGTTTCGTTCGCATCAGCAATGCTGGCCTGCGCGAGAGCCATGTCCATGATGTCCTCATCACCCGCGAAGCGCCGAATTATGCTCTTGAGTAGGCGCGCCGGAACCTTGAATCGCAAAGGCGCACACGCGAAACGCCCTTGAGCGCAAACCCCACATCAAACTTCCGCAGAAGCGTCTGGATAGCCTGGCTGTGGGTTCTCCTGTGGCTCGGCGTCATCGCGATCGAGTCCACGAACTATCTTTCCTCCGCGAACACTGGCCGGTTCCTGTATCCACCCTTGCATTTCCTGTTCGGTGTCGATCCTGTCAGATTTCTCACTTGGCATTTTCTGCTGCGCAAAGGCGGCCACGTCTTTGGCTACGGAATGTTGAGTTGGCTGCTGTTCCGCGCCTTGCGCGTGACGGCGTTATCCAGTCGGGATCCAAACTGGTCCATGGCATGGTCGCTCCTGGCGGTCGCCGGCACCGCCTTCGTCGCCAGCATGGACGAATGGCACCAATCGTTCCTGCCCTCTCGCACGGGAACGATCCACGATGTACTGCTCGACACGACGGCCGCACTGGTGATCCAGATTCTTGTGTTTCTACTGGTACAAGTCCGGAAGAAGAGAGCCAGCGCGGTCCCGGCGGATGGCCCTGATCCGGTCAGCCCTTCGGACCAGAGTTCCAACGACAAACTGACGACTCACTTCAGGTAATCATCAAACCACTTCACAGTACGCTCCACCACTTCTCGGCGGTGTTCCGGCTTGGCGAAGACATGCCCCTCGTGCTCGTAGACAACGAATTGATTCTCGACACCTAAGGTCTTCAGTGCGTGCCAGAACTCATAGGATTGAGGCGAAGGACATTCGCCATCGCTGTCGCCTACTTGAATGAGCGTGGGTGTCTTCACGTTCTTGATGAACGTAATCGGTGAGCTCTTCGCATAAACGGCTGGATCGTCGTACACCGAGGCTCCGAAGAACGGAATCATCCACTGATCGATGAGATTCTCGCCATAGTAGCTCTGCCAGTCGGCAATGCCCGCACCCGCCATCGCCGCTTTGAAGCGGTTCGTTTGTGTGACTCCCCACATGGTCATGAAGCCGCCGTAGCTCCAACCTGTTAGTCCAAGACGCTGGGGATTGATGGGCGCAACGCGCAGCGCCTCGTCCACTCCAGCGAGGATGTCGCGAAAATCTCCGTAACCGAAATCTTTCACGTTGGCTTGCGTGAACTTCTCCCCCTGCCCAAAGCTCCCGCGTGGGTTCGGCTCCAGCACGAAATAACCACTCGCTGCTAAAGCAGGCGCAAAATTGAATGAGCTGGGCCAGTGCGACTGCACGGCCGCCCCCGGACCACCGTGAACCTGAACCACCATCGGATACTTCTTGGTCGAATCCACGTTAGGCGGAGACAGAAGCCAGCCCTGCACGTCGTACCCGTCGCTCTTCCAGCGCAGGCTTTTTGCCTCGCCCCATGCCGGCTTCGCGTCGGCGTTAAGCCGGGTAACCTGATTCCAGGCGCCAATCGGCCCAGCCCATACTTCCGGGGCGTGGCTGTACGAGCTCCGAATCACCGCTGAGAACTGGCCATCCCGCGAAATCGACACGTTCGTCCCCCAACCCTGCGCGGTAAGATCCTCGGCACCACGCCATAGCGTCTTGAGATTTTCGCTTTTCGGATTGAGGAGCCCAACCGCTGCGTCGCCCTCTACAACCTGCCCGATGACCAATTCGCCGCCATTTGTCCAGTGAAGTGAACTCGCGGAAGCCTTCATCCCCGGCGTCAAATTCCGCAGGTCTCCGCCTTTGGCGCCGATGGTGTAAACGTCGCCGCCGACGCTCGGCTCATCGCTCATCAAGCCGCCGATGAACGCGATCGTTTGTCCGTCCGGTGACCAGGCGGGATTCGTAATCTGCAGTGGAGGTTTGTACAAAGACTTCATCGCTCCGCCCGTGGAATCCACGGTGTAGAGCTGCGCGATGTACCAATTGTTATCTCCGTTGCCCGGAGCAGCGATGACGGCGAATCGTTTTCCATCGGGCGACCAGTCATATTCGTAAACGTACATGTCGGGCGGCGAGATCTGGCGAAGCTCACCGCTAGTAACATCGACGAGCGCCAGGCGTTGTTCCGTTACCGCTTCCTTGATCTCACCGGTTTGCGGTGTCTCGGCCACCAGAGGGCCGGCGGCGCGCGTCGCATTTTCTGTGAAGAGCACCGCGATGGTTTTACCGTCGGGCGACCACCCGGGCAGATCCAGAAAGCCCGTAACGTTGCTCAGTTTTTTCGGAGGAGCATCTGTCAGGTCGGAAATGTAAAGCTGGCTCTGCCCCGATTTTGCTGCGTCCGAGAGGAATGCCAATCTCTGGCTATCCGGCGACCACGCGATGTTTCCTTCCGCGGCGAAACCAGAACCTGCCGCCGTAATTCGCTTTGCCGGTTCGTTGCCGGCACGAACCGGAGCAACGAATATCGCTGTACTTCCGCCATCAGCGCTTTCGACCCAGGCCACATTCTGACCGTCGGGAGAGATCGCAGTCTGTTCAAACCGCTTCGTTGCCGTGAGCGCCCGCACGACGCTGTCGAGATCGGGACGAGGCTTGCTCGCCGGCGGTTGTGCGTATACCAAAACCGAAAGAAACGAAAAAAGAAATGCGGAGAGCAACAGCTTTTCGCGGATTCCCATTGTCATTGGTTTGCTCGGGCGGCAGCATACGATTCGTGCTGCAAAAATGCAATTCCCGGCTGCCGATCGAACTGCCCGACAGGTCACCTCAAAACTGGCAAGAAGGGAGTGGGACTGAGAGCTTCAATCCTGCTAAGGAAATGACAAATCGCCGAAGAGTTAGTAGAGGGCGTCGTACTTCGTCACATCCCACACCGGACCTTTTTTCTCCAACGTTACAGAGAGTAGTCCAGTGTAGGTTGTGCTATCGCCGGGTGTGTTCAGGCGCTTGCCGCGGTACTGCAGGATGCGCAATGGCGGCTGGTCTTCCCAGTCCACCAGTTGCCAACCGATCAACGGATGTTTCGCTTCGGAGTCGCAGATGAGCGCCGCATATTTCCTGCGATAGTCATGCTCCCATTCGGCGAGTTCTTCGGTGCACTTGCCGTCTTTCATTCCACGGATGAAAGACGCCGCAGCCTTTTCCGATGTTCGATCCCGAAGCGGATTCAGTTCAATCGAGTTCGGGATCCCGGTCAATGTGTCTCGGTCGGGCGACTTTGACAGGACCGGTCCTTGGCTATTCAGCCAGGCGAGATACCCCAGAAACACCAACACGAGCAACGCGCCCGCGCCAACTGCGATGTAGAGCTGTGTCCTGGTGAATCCCATTAGCGGCCAATAGTGTAGGAATGATCACAGAGGTCAACAAGATTACGGCGGACAGGCACCGCCGGACATGTACCGTTGGACAAGGAAAGAACAACTACCGTCCCTAAGCATAAAGGTCATCGCACAGCATAATGAAGAAGTCCCGTATCTCGTTTCCGCATTTCGCCGCCTAGAGACCAGAGCCGAGAGCCCAGCGCCGAGAGCCGAGAGCCCAGCATCTAGAGCCCGAGTCCCGAGCCTGCTAAGATCGTTTCTTACTCTTCACGACTGCCGGGAGCCACTCCACTCATGTCTGCATCCGATGTACCTTCGACGCGTACCCGTGTCGTTCGCGAGCCGCAACGCGCCGTTTACGACCGGGAAGCCGTCTATCGCATCCTCGATGAAGCCTTCATCTGCCACGTCGGCTTCGTCGTTGACGGCCAGCCCTTCGTCATCCCCACATCCTACGGCCGCTCGGGCGACACCCTCTACATCCACGGCTCCGCTGCCAGTCGTATGTTGCGCAATCTCGACCAGGGTATTCCCCTCTGCGTCACGGTCACGTTGCTCGATGGGCTCGTTCTGGCGCGCTCGATTTTCAATCACTCGATGAATTACCGCTCCGTTGTGATTTTAGGCGCGGCGAAGGTCGTCACAAATCCAGAAGAAAAGCTGGCGGCTTTGCGCACACTCTCCGAACACATCCTGCCTGGACGCTGGGCCGAATCGCGCCAGCCCAACGAAAAAGAACTGAAGGCAACCTTTGCGCTCCGCCTACCGATCAACGAATTTTCGGCAAAAGTTCGTCAGGGGCCGCCCATCGACGACGAAGAAGACTACGCCTTCCGCACCTGGGCTGGGATCGTTCCTCTGAACATCGTGCCCGGGAATCCAGTCCCCGACGAGGGCTGCGATCCGGGCCTTCCTGTTCCCGTGTACGCCAGCTCGTATTCGCGCACGCGGACCGATCGCTGAATTCCTGTTCGAGCTTGGGGGTTACCTACCAGAACTGCTGACTCCGCCCTGCATTCCGATCTTGGCGGGATCAGATTCTGTGGGTCTTCCAGGCGCGGCAAGAGGAAAGGCACGGCGGATGCGTGGGGACCCTTCAGCTTCGCCAGGGCGGGACGCCCCGTCGATCCATCATCAAAAATTACTAACTCGAAGTGTAAAAGTATAGGTCGCAACCGCGATATATCCGCGCCCTACGTCGTGGACGGCCTAGTTACAAAAACTTTACTATTCGCGCAACTCCCGTCCGCTCAGCAACCTGAAGGCCTATTCCACGAAAGAAAGCACAAAACATTACCTCGGTTACATTCCTCTCTGTAAGTCCTTCGCACACAATCGGCAAAAGTTCACGTGTGGGGTTTGGAATTTGTTTTCATTTTGCAATTTCGAGGGCCTGCGCCGCAAGTGGCAGAGAGTCCTGCCGCGCCTGCTGGCCGTTGTGTTGTTGCAGTGCTTCGCACCTCCTCGTGCAATCACGCAGACGGCGCCTTCGGAGAAACCGGTACCAATTCTCAGCGGGACGGCGGGCTTTCTCACTTACGTGAATGGCGGGCAGACGCTGCTCGATACGCAAGTCAATCCCGTGATCCTCGTGCCGCTCGGCGAAAAGTGGCTCGTGGAATCGCGTGGCGAGTTCGAGGGGCAGTTCCAGCATCAGCCGAGCGGATCGTTCGGCGGCCCGGTCGATAAGCATCTCGACTACTTACAAGCCGACTACATTGCGAATCCTTATGTGACGGTCACAGCCGGGCGTTTTCTAACACCCTTTGGAATTT
>Ga0210384_10001709_pt1 | contig 28721 bp, 25 predicted proteins | sample IncBWH2MmetaG_FD_160574 | JGI IMG/M metagenome (GOLD analysis project Ga0210384, IMG submission 160574) | Forest soil microbial communities from Barre Woods Harvard Forest LTER site, Petersham, Massachusetts, United States - Inc-BW-H-2-M | ecosystem: Environmental > Terrestrial > Soil >...
CCCATTGGCGGAAGTGATCAACTCGCCGCGATCGATCCTGGGATTGAAATTCAGCTCCTTGGGGTCAACGCTGAGCCTGCCCTCCGACAGCAACAGATCGCAGAGCACCAGGCCGGGACACTGGAACTTGTCAGCAATGTTGAATATTTCAGGGATCAACGTGAAGCAATCGCCGATGTCGAGCGGGGCGGCGATGACGCGGGGATAATCTCCGAAGGCGGCGCCCAGCATCTGCCAGAGGTCACCTTGCTCGGTCTTGGTGGGAACTCCGGTAGAAGGGCCGGCGCGCTGGCAGTTGATTACAACTACTGGCGTCTCCATCATTGCGGACATGCCCAAGCCTTCGCTCATCAGGGCGAATCCGCCACCGGAAGTCGCACACATGGCGCGAACGCCCGCGTGCGCGGCGCCGATGGCCATGTTGACCACGCCGATCTCATCTTCCACCTGGCGAACCATGATGCCGGCCTTGCGCCCGTGCGACGCCATCCAATGCAAGACCCCGGTTGAGGGACTCATGGGGTACGCGCAATAAAATTTCACACCGGCGGCCGCCCCACCCATGGCCATGGCCGTGTTACCGGCGAGCACGGCGTACTTGTGTTCCGTCATGGGCAGCGGGCGGGCAAAGGGCTTGAAGTTAGCAGAGCCGTAATCATAGCCGGCGCGCGCCACTCCGACGTTTTCCGCGACCACGGCCTCACCTTTCTTCTTGAACTGTTCGGCGAGGACGCTCTCCAGCGACTGGAAGCCGATGCCCATCATGCTGAGCGCCGCACCGAGCGCGAGCGTATTCTGCGCGACCTTGTTGCGAGTGATGTCCGCCAGTTTCGAAACTGGAAGCGGGCAGAGTTGCACGCCAGAAGCGGCGACGCCGGGCTTGATGGCGTCGGCATTGTAAATGCAAGCCGCGCCAGCGGTGAGCAGACTCAGGTGGCGGTCCATGGTGTCCTGGTTCAGAGGGATCAGCAAGTCAATGCGGTCTCCCATATTGGTAACTTTTTCACGACCGGTACGAATGGTCAGAAAAGTGTGACCGCCACGAATAATCGATTGATAGGCGTTGTAGGCGTTCAGGTGCAGTCCGCGGCGGCTGAAGATTTTGGCGAAAATGTCGCCAGGAGTGGCTACACCCTGGCCAGCCGCGCCGCCAATAGCAATGGAGAAGGTCTCCCTCATTAGGATAGCTCCAAGTGGAAGTTCTGAGTCTGATCCGAAGAAAAAGGGCCCCACAGGATTTTTGATCCATCCTGTGCGCTCCCAAGCATACACCCGAAACGCAGCTACAGGCTATAAGGTGCGGGTTGTTCTGCAGGCTTTATATCTAGTCGGCCGAGGCGCTCTGGGTTGAGGTGGCTTCAATGAGGTCGTAGATGGCCTGGTTGGCGCAGGCTTCGTAATAATGATGGTCGGTCCATCCCTTGAAAGAAAAGTCGCGGGGATCAATGCGGGCGATCTTGCCCTCGCGCACAATAATGCGGCGGAAGGCGCCCTGCCCTACCGGAACCACGCCGCAGTAGAGGCGGACGTTTTCCACGTTCCAGACGGTTTGTATTCTGCGCTCCATCACCTGCAATGAAATTTCCTGACGGAGCTTCTCGAAGGCGCCCTGGTTGATGTTGATGCCACCGATGTTGTAGCTGACCTGAAATTCTTCGCTGGCGGAGTCGCCGGAGGGATCTTCAATCGTCTGGAAGGAATAGACATTGAACAGGCTGCTGGCGCCATCCAGGTGCTTGCGGGCGCTGCGGCTACAGGAAGAGAGGCGGTCGCTTTCGTTGAGCGCCTTGGAGATCATGATCTGCGAGCTGCCATCCATCAGGTACATGGGTGCCGCATCCTGATAGGAGATTCCGATGCCAAGTTCCAAAATGGGAAGCCCTGCCTTCAAGGATTGCTCGTTGTAGGCGCGGACGATATCAATAATCTCGCGCGCCAGCGCGCAGGCGCGTCCCACGCCGAAGCCGGGCTCTCCTTCACGCTCAAAAAGGGCCATGATAATGGCATCACCCTCGATAAAAACCTTGGAGGCGCTGTACTTGGGCAGAAGCTTGTTGACCGGCTCGTAGAAATTCAGGCTGAAATACGATGCCGGGTTCAGGCCGCGCTCGAACAGGGTGCGCGTCAGCGTGGTGGAATCGCGAATATCGGCCTTGATGATGACATGGTGCACAATTTTTTCTTCCAGCGGCTTCTGCTCTTCGGGAAGAAGGACGTCATACAAGGTGTTGTTGATGGCGGAAAGCTGGCGCAGTTTTTCGTTGCTGATGACGTTGATGCCATCCATGGCAGAGTTCACCGCCTCGAGCCGGCGCAGGTCGCGGTGATAGCGGATGAAGTCGCCCAGGAAGCGGCCAGCCAGCTTGGCGCGGTCCGTGCCCTTGCAATTTGAAATGCGCTTGACGCCCACATTGAGGTTATCGGGGGAGATGCGCCCGTGCTCCTGCAACAGCGACTCCACGCGCTTGCGCTCGGCGCGGGAGATCAGCGCATTCTTGAGCTGCTGCGCATTGATTGGCGGCGAGTACTCGCCCAGCAAAGGAACAACCTCATAGGAGGCAATCACGTGCTCCATCACGTTGTGGCGCTCCAGCAATTCGACCCAGGCATTCAAGATGGCGCGCTGCGCTTTTCCGCGAACCGAGGTTTCATCGGGAGAGCCGCCTGCCACCAGCTCTTGTGCGTTCTCCGGGGAACTCAGGTAGCCATCGAGCACGGCGTCTTCTTCGTATTCCGGCGACACGCCTGAAGTCTTGAGGAACTCATAGGCGAAAGAGAGCAGGGTCTGGAAGCGGTCAGGATCACGCTCATAGTTACCCAGCATCACGTAGTGCTCGGCGTTCAGGTAATCGTCGTGCCCATCTTCGGTGAACAGCAGGCGGTTCATGAAAAGGTCGTATTGGGGCGTATCGTCATCGCCAAATAACGAGCGCCGCATCTTGCCCAGGGTTTGTTTTTCGATCTCGCGCAGGGTCTGGAAGATATCCTGTCCGGCGCGCCGCAATATGGTTTTTTTATTGACCTGGAAGCGGGCAAAACGTTCACGCAGCTCCAGGGCCTTGCTGGGATTGATGGGACGCGGGCCTTCAAAACTCTTCAGCTTGGCGCGGCAGCGCTCCAGCACGGTGTTGAAGCGGACCGGCAACTCGCTGCGAAGAAATTTGATAATGGCGATGCGGACGAGAAGATCCACATCAATGTTGTTGTCGGCCTTGGCGCGGTTCAGACCGGCAACGTGGATATCCACAAGCATGCGCTTGAATTCAGCCGGATCTTGACCCTTCAATGAACGGAACCTGCCCGAATCGGAGGCCGAGGGCGGAGGCGTTTTGTTTGGCCCCAGTAAAATTGAGGGCGGCCGTTGCGGCACGACGATGGGCTCCTCGGCAAAATCCTCCACACTGCCGTAGGTCATCACCAGACGATCCATGTGCATGCGGGCGGTTTCGGAGAATTTGGTGCTGAGAAAAACGTCGGAGCGGACGTTATCCACACCGGTCATCAACCCTTTCAGCGTGAGCGAGGGCTGATAAGTTGATAACGTCAACTGCCGCGCGTGATCGGCCAGATTGCCGCGCTGTAAGAATGGAAATGGCGCCATAGGGAAGAACCACATCTCCGGAGCACAGCTCACCCGGAACCCATTGGGAAAACTGAGAGTCGCTTGGGAAAGACTAGCATGGGTGACGCTATCCAACAAACGTTACATTAGTAACGAGCCCGAGGTGGTGGATTTTGAAAATTCCTGGGTTAAAGCCCAATCTTTATTGGCTGTTGACATCCTCAGTAACACTTGGGTTTGAGGATTGGAATTGAGCCGCAGCAGGATTGAGCAGCCGTAAAAAACCTAGGTCTCTCCACTTCGCCGCGAAGCGCGGCTTCGGTCGGGATGACAAAAGTTGGATTAGGAAATAAGGATGTCAATCGAGCCAACTTGTTCTATGCTTTTCCGAGATTAGCAGCGTAACTTCTGGTCAGTGACGATAATTCGGCGCACACTTTGGCGTGTTGCAGATCATCAGCCTGATTTTTCATCTCCAGCAGATCGGTTTTCGGGTCAAACAACATCGCACCGTTCTTCCCCCCGGGCCCGAACTCGGCGTAGCGCCATTTTTCGGTGCGCACGGCGACACCATGCAAGCTCGAGCCGTCTTCGCTCCAAACGCTGTACGCGGGACGATCCCACTTTGCCTGCGGATTGTGCAACAAGGGAACCAGGCTTTTGCCCTCAACGCCGGAAGGCAACGGCAGGCCGCACAACTCCACTAATGTTGGATAAATGTCGAGCGACTCCACGATGCGCAGGCAGGATTGGCCATTGCCCTTGGCGCCGGGAACGGCCATGATCATAGGTACGCGCGTTCCCATCTCGAACAGCGAGCCGGCCTTTGACCATTTTCCCTTTTCGCCAAGCTGATAACCGTGGTCGGCCACGAAGACGATGATGGTGTTCTGGCGCAACCCTAACCGGTCGAGCTCGGCGAGGACGCGAGCGACGTTCCAATCCACCCACGAAATCGAAGCAATGTAGGCGCGGATGACTTCGCGGGCTTCGGCGGGGCTGGCGGTGCGTCCGATGAACAGGTCGGCGTTGCGCTTGCGAATGGCCGCGCTGGGGAATCCGGGCGGCACGGTGGGCCACGAGGCAAAATCGGGCGTCAACTCGATTTTGTTTACGTCATACAAATCAAAAAACTTCTGCGGCGCGGCCGGCGGGCTGTGGGGTTTAACAAATCCGCAGGCAATGAAAAATGGCTGGTCTTTGTATTTGCGCAGATACTCGATGGTGTGGTCGGCGGTGTGATAATCGCCGTTGCCTTCGCCGCTGCCATCCAAAACGACAATGCGGTCTGAATACGCGGCGCGGCTCAAATCCTGCGGAAGCGTTGGCGCCGCATCGGCCGGCTTGGGCGGAGACTGGGTTGACGGAAGCACCTTGTCTTTGCCACCGGCACCGCCGCCGCTGGCTTCGCCTTCTCCCGGCTGGCCATCGGCTTCGTCCCACGCTTCAGGATCATCAATGCCGCCATGAAAGATTTTGCCGCTGCGCACAGAGACGTATCCGCTTTGCCTGAACAATTGCGGAAGGCTGATCCAATTCGGATGAATGTCACGGAAAGCGGTGCGGTTGCCCAGCACGCCCGTCTTGGTCGGCGGACGGCCTGTGAGCAATGAGGAACGCGACGGATTGCACAGCGGAAACTGGCAGTAGTTCCTATCGAAGCGGACGCCCGATTTAGCCAGCCCATCGAGGTTCGGCGTCTGGGCGCGAAACATGCTGCCGTAACAACCCAGTTCCACGCGCATGTCATCGGACATCAGGAACAGGACGTTAGGTTTGAGCTTTGCGGATTTGGAGGCACCCGCAAACATCGGGTACGACAACGATGCTGAGACCGCCACACCGGCAACCTGTCCCAAGAATTTTCTGCGCGTGATTCGGCCCATTGGTGCGGGAAATTTTAACACCAACAGCAAATTGTGAAAAAGCAAGCGCCCCTTCGCGGCGGAAGCGCCGGCTGAGCTCGATCACCTACGGAGCGCTATGACCAGCACACTGCAGCACGCCCAGAAAGGCGCTCCACGGACCGACTGTGTCACGATACTGGTGCGCCATCACTCGGGACAGTTGATGCACATGAGTGAGGTCGTGAACGGCCCATGTCGCCAGAAGTTCCGATAGCGTCACCACTCCCAGCGCTGGATGCCTTCCTCGCCGGGTCAAGTCTTCCTGCTGTAAATTCAGTGCCTGCAGCGCAACTAGATTCTCCCTTCGCAGGCGGGCGAAATCTTCCAAGAGCTGCTCCAGCGACTTGTCTTGACTCTCTTTCAACTGCGCAAAGCGGTCAAAGGGATCAAATGGCCGCGCTTCGCCGCTCTCCAGTATGATCCGCACCCGCGGCATCCAGTCGGTGCGCTCCCCGAAGACCAGGTGGCCCACGATGTCGAACGGGCTCCAGGTATCTTTTCCTTCGTTGCCGCGCACCCAGATGTTGGGCAGCCCGCGCAACAGCGCATTTAGGGTCGCGGGAGTGCGCGTGAGAACTGCGATGGCCTCGTCCAGGCTGAAGTCCGTCAAGCTTTTCATGCCCATGTAGATGCATGCCTGGCGCTTCGGACTCAGTGGGGTATCCCTTTGCTAGCTTGGTCGCGATCTCAGAGAAAGTCTCGCCTGGCCTCCCTGGGGGGTGAAAGGGTCTCGGAGGCCCTACCCGCAGCCCCTTGCCAGCTCGGTGTTATTTTCAAGTCATTGTAATAAAACGAGATAACTGTCTAAAACCCTGTCAGCTAAAAGGCCAGGCAAATGAAATATTAAAAAAAAGCTTGACACGTTTTATAGTGTTATAGTTAACTACAACACTAGATTCTAGAGCGTGCGCTTTGAAAATTGCCACGCGTCATGCAAAGAAGAAAATGCAACTCTTAAGGAGAACGGAACATGAAATCCCTTCGCGTACTGTGTGTTGTTCTAATTTCGCTCTCGACTGTGGCTTTTGCCCAGTCCGACGCGCAAAAATCTTTCGACAAACTAAAAACTCTGGCGGGCACCTGGCAAGCCTCGGTGACCGTCGACCCGCCACAGAAGGATATGGGAGACGGAACGACGACGCAGGTCACAGTGCGCGTGACCTCCCGCGGAAACGCGCTGGTGCATGAGATGCACGAGATAGGAAAGCCAGACGATCCGACGCGTTACGACCATCCGGTTACGATGCTCTACCTGGATGGCGATCGTCTGCTCCTGACGCACTATTGCGACGCTGGAAACCGGCCGCGCATGGTCGCCAAGACCTCGCCGGATGGGAAGAAGGTGGAATTCGATTTTCTCGATCTCTCTGGCGGCAATGAGTACGGGCACATGTACCACGCCGTGTTCACGATTATCGATGCTAACCACCACACAGAAGACTGGACTTATATGATGCCGGGCGACAAGCCCCTGCACGCGCACTTCGACCTGAAGCGGGCACAGTAAGGATCCCGGTAACGCGAACTGGAAACCAGATGGAACGTGAGTGGAATGACAGTCAGCCGATTTACCGCCAGCTTCGTGACCGAGTGGTCGCGATGATACTCGACGGAGTGCTCAAGGAAGGCGACCCGCTGCCTTCGGTGCGCAATGTCGCGACCGAATATAGGGTCAATCCGCTCACGGTCCTGAAGGGCTATCAAGAACTCGTGGACGAGCAACTGGTCGAGAAGAGGCGAGGTCTCGGCATGTTCGTCAAAGTGGGCGCGCCCAATCTGCTGCTGCAGGGCGAACGCCAAAAGTTTCTGGCCGAACAATGGCCCAGGATCCACGCAACCATTCAGCGGCTCGGACTGAAACCGGAAGAACTGCTGGATGCTGCCGCAAAACGTCCCTCGTCGCCGGATGCTGTAGGGGCGGATGCCGCAAAGCCGGATGCTACAGACAAGGAGCGTTGAAAGCCCATGGCATGCATAGAAGCAAAGAATCTCCGCAAGGCCTTTGGCACAACCGTCGCGCTGGACGGCGTCAATTTGCGTGTCGAAGAGGGCCGCATCCTGGGACTCATCGGTCCTAACGGCGCAGGCAAGACTACCGCGCTGAACGCAATTCTGGGCCTAACCCCATATCAGGGAGAGCTGAAGGTTCTCGGACGCGACCCCTGGAACGAGCGCGATCAGCTCATGCGCGATGTCTGCTTCATTGCCGATGTGGCCGTGCTGCCGCGCTGGATAAGGGTTTCGCAGGCGCTTGATTACGTTGCCGGCGTGCATCCGCGGTTTGATCGCGCGAAGGCGGAAGGGTTTCTTGCCAGGACCACCATCCGGCATGGCAGCAAGGTCAGGGAGTTGTCGAAGGGCATGGTGGCCCAACTGCACCTCGCTCTGGTGATGGCCATTGACGCGAAGCTGCTGGTGCTGGATGAGCCGACGCTGGGCCTCGACATCCTCTATCGCAAGCAGTTCTACGATTCGCTGCTGAACGACTACTTCGATCGCCACCGCAGCATCGTGGTGACGACACACCAGGTGGAAGAAATCCAGCACGTCCTCACCGATCTCATGTTTATCAACCAGGGCCGCATCGTATTCGCTTGCAGCATGGAAGAATTCGAGTCGCGCTATGTAGAAGTCACGGTGCGTCCCGAGCATGTCGCCGCCGCCCGTGCGCTCAAACCCATGTACGAGCGCCAGGTTTTCGGGCGCAGCATTTTGCTATTCGACCATGCCGATCGTCAGCAACTCGCCCCGCTTGGCGACATGCGCACGCCCAGCATCGCCGACTTGTTCGTTGCCGTCATGAGCAGTCAGGCGGGGCAGGCACAAGGAGCAGCTCAATGAATACTCAACCGAATGCTGTGCCCGAGTCCCCGGCCGACTCCCAGCAAACCGCGGCCACGGCGGCGACCCGGCCTATGTATTGGTCGGTGCGGCGTGAATTGTGGGAGAACCGCTCGATCTATGTCGCGCCACTGGCTGTCGCGGCAGTGGTAGTGTTCGGCTTCTTGGTCAGCACGCTTACTCTTCCGTACCGCATGCATGCGGCGTCGGCGCTCAATCCGGCCGAGCAGCAGGCCGCAATGGCAGAGCCCTACACAATCGCGGCGTCGCTGATCCTGGGGGCCACTTTTATCGTCGGGATTTTTTACTGTCTGGACGCGCTGCACGGGGAGCGCCGTGATCGCAGCATCCTGTTCTGGAAGTCGCTGCCGGTCTCCGATCTTACGACAGTGCTTTCGAAGATGAGCATTCCAATGGTCATTCTGCCGGTGCTCGGTTTCGCAATCGCTGTAGTCACGCTGTGCATCATGCTGCTGCTGAATGCCCTAGTCCTGTTTGTGAGCGGTCTCAGTGTCTCGACGCTCTGGGCACAGGTGCCGGTGTTCCGGATATCGCTGGTCCTGTTCTACCACTTTCTGACCGCGCATGCGCTCTGGTATGCGCCCATCTACGGCTGGCTGCTGCTGGTCTCAGGCTGGGCGCGGCGCGCGCCATTTCTGTGGGCCGTCTTACCGCCGCTCGCGATCTGCGCCATCGAGAAGCTTGCGTTCAACACGATGCATTTCGCCAACCTGCTGCAGTACCGCTTGGAGGGAAATCCGGATAGCGGCCTGCATTTCCCGCTGGTGCAGCTCACTCCGTTGAAATTCCTGAGCGCGCTGGGTCTGTGGACCGGGTTGGCGCTGGCTGCGGTATTCCTGATCGCAGCGGCCCGGCAGCGCCGCTATCGAGGACCGATTTGATTCGCCAGCATGGGGGATTCACTCCCTCGCATAAGGCAGAAAAGATTATGAGCAAGACAACAAACCTGTAAGCAGCAAATTTAATTCGATGTTCAGGAGGACATATGGAACCCGTTATTGGCATTAACAGCTCAGCGATTGAATGTACGTCTGTCTCAACCAGCGCTCCCATCTGGCAGGATGTGCTGGCACAGGCGATCACCGGTGAACTGCTCGCCGCAATGAACTACAAGTCTTTAGCCGAAATATGTGACAACGCCGAAGAAGCAGCCGATGCCCTGGAGCATGCGGAGAATGAACACGGACATGCTGCTGCGTTCGCTGCCGAGGGCCGCAAGATTGGAGTGAACGTGACGAGCAACGTCGAGGGGATGCATTGGAAGCGGCTCCGCGAAGCATTCCTGCGCTGCATCGCCGAGCGTGATTTTATTGGCTGCCTGATCGTCCAGGAGATCATGCTGGAATCCTTTGCCGTCGCCAGCTATGCACGCGTCGCTAAGGTCGGGCCGGGGAGTCTGGGCAAGACCTTTGCCCGCATCGCAGCCGAGGAAGAAGAGCACGTGGATCACGCCCTGGCGATTCTCAGAGCGGAGCGGGCCCTGGACGCCCAGCGTTTCGACGACAAGGTATACCGGCTGCATCTGGAAGTGATGACCACGCTCGCCAAGATGCTGGCGAAGGAATGCAAGGATGGACACTGCGAGGTGTGCCATGGCAGTTGTGTGAAGCCATCGCTGTTCCAGGTCAGCTTATCAGCAGCCCAGTTGCGCGGAGCGTCATTGCAACAGTATTTGAAGACGCTCGACATGCTGGGGCTGCCCGGGGAGGTAACACTCGCATGGGTCACTCAGTTGCCAGTGTAGCTGTCTCTGGGCGGACGATCGAGCAGGTTGATTTCGCCCTGATCGGCCATCAGGAGAGTTGGAAAGCAGCCGCGGACGTACTTGCTGTGTTGCGCGGACCGGAGCATACGCCTCTGCCGGACGATGAGATCAAAGACATCCTTCCATGGATTCCGCCCAGGGCGGTCTGCCATGTCGAAGTCGGATCGATCGTCAGTACAAAGATCGGGGGCGCCAAATTTAAGTCGCGCGGCCTCTATATCGACTCATTCATTCCTCCCGACCGTCTGGATGCCGCTTACATTCACGAGAACCTCGCCTGCGTTCGAAGGGCGGCGGCCTGCGCCATCAACGCGGGAGCCAAGATCGTGAGCCTCGGCGGATTCAGCTCCATTCTGATCGAGGGCAACTTCGATCAGCTTCCGGAAAGGCACGATACGGTCTTTACGACGGGCAATACGTTGACGGTTGCTTTCATCGTTCAGGGCATCAGGAAGATGTGCGCGCTGGAGGGCCAGGAGCTCCGAAGATCAACGCTGCTCATCGTTGGGGCAACGGGCGATGTGGGTTCCGGGTGCGCCCGTTGTTTAGCGCCTGGGGTGAAGCGCGTGCTGCTCAGCGCACGCAACCTGGAGCGGCTACGCAGGCTCGCCGCCGAGCTCGAAGCTGACGGAATCGAGGTGGAGATTGCGACGGATCTTCGGCAGTTCTCCGCAGAAGCCGACATCGTGATCTGCGCAGCGAGTCTGGCAGCCCCTTCGCTACTGTTGGGCCGGATCGCACCGCACGCAATCGTTTGCGATGCGGGCTACCCGAAGAACCTGTCTCCAAGCGTGGAGATGCCTGGCGCCAAGGTCTTCTTCGGAGGCCTGGGCCAGATCACCGGCGGATTGAGTTTCGCGCCGGATTTTCATGGAATTCTGAATCGGCATCCGTTTCCCGATGTGGTCCATGGATGTCTACTCGAAGGCATGGCTCTCGCTCTGGAGGGCCGCTACGAACCCTTCTCTCAGGGAAGAGGGTTCATCACCCGGGAGCGCGTCGAAGAGATTGAAACCATTGCTGCACGGCATGGGATCTATCTCGCACCGCTTTACAACGCCGATGGTCCAGTACAGGACGCTCTTGGTTGCCGGACAGAATGGCCGGGAGGACTGAGTGCGGGGGCGAGAGACCAGATCGAACTAACGCAGCCCGATCTGCTCCCACGGACGTTTTAATTGCGCACATATGTCTGTGCGTTGTGCGTGCACTTTTCCCCGTTTTAGTTTTTGGCAGGAGGACACAATGATTCGAGAACGAGTGCTCAAGGTCGTATTGATGTTAGTGGGGTTGCTCTTTTTGGCAGGTGTTTACCCGCTCTTGAGATGGCAGCCGAATCAGACAATCGAGCAGATGCTCGGCGGCATCTATGCCGCACTGGGGATTTTTCTGCTGCTTGCGTCACGTAACAGGTCAGTGAATCGCGGCTTGATCGCCTTCACGACGTGGTCGACCGTTGCTCACGCAGCCATCATGACACTGCATTTCCACTTGTTATGTTCAATGTAGAAGTGATCGCAACATCGTTGCATTGCGTGGCACCGTTTGACCAGACTTAAGGAGTGCAGAATGCGATTTTTACCCATATTGGTTCTTCATATTTGCGGGGGAATCTTAGGCCTGTTGTCCGGTACAGTAGCAATGTCTTTGCGCAAAGGCTCCAGCCGGCACGCTGTGGCGGGAAATGTATTTGTCATAGCCATGGTGTGCATGGCCGCAAGCGGGTCGTATCTGGGGTTCATGAAGCACCAAATGAACAATGTCTTCGGCGGCATTCTAACGATCTATCTAGTGACAACGGCATGGGCAACAGCCCGGCGCAGGGAGGGTGAAACTGGCATTTTCGATTGGGCGGGATTTCTAGTTGCATTGGGCATCGGAGCCCTCAGCGTGGCCCATGGGCTAGAAAAGGCCACAGGCCGCATTGGGTCAGATGATGGCGTTCCCGCCGGCATGGATATCTTCATGGGCTCGGTGATTCTGCTTGCTGCCGCGGGAGACCTTCGCATGCTCGTGCGCGGCAGTCTTTCTGGCACGCAACGTCTGGTACGCCATCTTTGGCGCATGTGCTTTGGGCTGTTTATTGCTACAGGATCTTTCTTCATCGGACAGCAACAGGTATTCCCCGCTTTTATACGCAAGACAAACGTACTTTTTATCCCAGGTATCCTGCCACTGATCTTGATGATTTTCTGGCTGGTCCGAGTTCGCTTCGCAAATGCATATAAGATCAAGTCGATGCCCGGCAGAGGTGACGTTTATTCCCCTACGGACTTAGCCTTAGACCCCTCCTTCCCGCAAGACACAGGCGGGAACAGCAATAGAACCAGAACAAGGATGTCCACATGAAGGCAATCGTCTGTCGAAACTACGGTTCGCCCGATGTCCTAAAGTATGAAGAGATTGAAAAGCCGACCCCTGGGGACAACGAAGTTTTGATCAAAGTCCGCGCGGCTTCCGTCAATCCAGTTGACCGGCTCTTCCGAGGCGTGCCGCATGTCCTTCGCATAATGACCGGGCTGCGCAAACCAAAGGACCCACGAGTCGGCGTGGATGTTGGCGGCCAGGTTGAAACGGTCGGCAGGAACGTAACCCAGTTCAAGCCAGGCCACGAGGTGTTCGGCGCGTGCAAAGGTGCCTTTGCCGAGTATGCGTGTGTTTCCGAGTCAAGATTGGCCATGAAGCCGAATAAGGTAACGTTTGAGCAAGCGGCTTCGGTACCTGTGGCGGCATTGACCGCATTGCAGGGCCTTCGCGACAAGGGACAGATTCGATCGGCGCAGAAGGTTTTGATCAACGCTCGGGGAAAAGTAGTAATAACTTTGGAATATAACGACAAAACCTAACAACGCGCCGCCGCAGTGTACGCCGGCTCGCCGTGCGAGACGAGTACACGCTCCCGGAGCCCCACCTGCGATTGCGGGTTGTGCTTCATCATCTGTAAAGCCCCATCAGAGTGTAAGAGAGTCACGGCTCATCCGGAACTGACCGATTATCCCAAATCAAGACGGTGCTATGCTTATGGCCGCCGTGAACAACGAACATCCACTCCACGCCGGCCGCGGCTTTCATGTGCTGACCAAACCGATTGGTCCGATCTGCAACCTGGATTGCAAATACTGCTTTTACCTTGAAAAGCAGAAGCTCTACCCCGAAGAACGTGAGTGGCGGATGAGCGATGAGGTGCTCGAGGAATACATCCGCCAATACATCCAAAGCCAGGCTGTGCCAGAAATCAATTTCGCCTGGCAGGGCGGCGAGCCGACATTGCTGGGCGTGGATTTTTTCCGGAAGGCCGTGCAGTTGCAACAGAAGTACGCCGACGGCAAATTGATTTCCAACGCGCTGCAGACCAACGGCACGTTGCTCGACGACGAATGGTGCGAATTTTTGGCCGCGAATAAATTTTTGGTGGGTCTTTCGATTGACGGCCCGCGCGACCTGCACGACAAATACCGGCTAGACAAAGGACAAAAGCCGACGTTTGATGCCGTCATGCGCGGGCTTGAGTTGCTGCAAGAGCACAAAGTTGATTTCAACACGCTGACGGTGGTCAATCGCGCCAACTCGCGGCAGCCGCTGGCGGTATATCGTTTTCTCAAACAAATCGGCAGTGAGTTCATTCAGTTCATTCCGCTGGTTGAACGCCAGCCCTCCAAGCAATCCAAGCTGCTGGGTCTGGATTTTGCCGCGCCTCCGGATTTGCAGCAGGCAGACGACCCGCAATCACCCGTGACTGCGTGGAGTGTTGAGGCAAAACAATACGGAAAATTCCTGTGCACAATTTTTGACGAGTGGGTGCGCAAAGACGTCGGCCAGACTTTCGTGCAATTGTTCGACGTGGCGCTGAGCAACTGGATGGGACTGGGCTCGGCGCTCTGCGTCTTTGCGGAAAAATGCGGTGTGGCGCTGGCCATTGAGCACAATGGCGATCTTTACAGTTGCGACCACTACGTGTATCCGAAATACCGCCTGGGCAATGTGATGAACCAGGGCCTCGGTGAAATGGTGCGCTCAAGCAAACAGATAAAATTCGGCAACGACAAGTTTGATTCGCTGCCGCAGTATTGCCGGAAGTGTGAAGTCCGTTTCGCCTGCAATGGCGAATGCCCCAAGCACCGTTTCATCAAGACTCCCGATGGCGAAGACGGCCTGAATTATCTTTGCGCCGCATACAAGCGGTTCTTTACACACATTGATCCTTATATGCACACCATGGCGCAGTTGCTGCAGCAAGGCCAATCTGCTGCGGAGATCATGGGGGTGTTGAATCGTAAGTAAGGATGGACCCAGAAAGACAAAAGCAAACCACGAAGGACACGAAGTACTCACACAAAGGACACAAAGAAAAACAAACCGAGGATTTTCCCCGTTCTGTACCTCGAAACCCTGCATCAGGATAAAGCCACGTGGGAAACTGTGCCCTGACACAACCCGATTTATGAAACCAACTCTAGTACGAGAACGCTCTGGGAAACAGTCGAGCCGTGCTGGTTGCGGTTGCGGTGGCGCCGCCTGTATCAAGGATTGTCACCGTAACGTTCCACCCGCCGACTTTTTTATAGGCGTGGTTGCCGCTTACGTTGAACACCGGTCCGCTCTTGGTAATGATTCCCAGAGTAGGCGCGGTTCCGTCTCCCCAATCAATACTGGCGGTGAAATTTCCGATGCTGGGGCTGGGATCGGCATCGGTAAAGCTGGCTACGACGAGAGAAAAGGGCGCCCCCAGGCGCACGTGCAGGCGGCGGCCGGTTGCGGTCAGGGGAAAATCATCCTTCACGTTTGAGGTCGCGGTGGTCATGCTTCCACCCACGTCGTGGATCGTGATGGTTGCGGTGTGGCCGCCGGTGGCGATGTAGGTGTGCGTGCCAAGCACATTGAAGCCGCCGCTGGCGTTGGCTGAGACCGTTCCCGCCGACGAGCTGCCGTCACCCCAGTTGATGAGAGCGGTGAAGTTACCCACAACTCCATTGGGATTGGCGTCGGTGAAGGTGGCCATCACGGCTGTAAAGGATGCACCGTGGGGCGCGGCGACTGTAGTACCCGAAGCCGAGAGCGATGCGTCCGCCACGGACACGGTCGTGTTGGCAATGACTGAGCTACCGCCGTCATCGGTCACGGTGATTTGCGCATTGTAGGTCCCTTCATCGGCATAGACGTGATTGCCACTCACATTAAAGCCACCTGTTCCGTTGGTGGAAACAACAGCCGCGGACAAGGTTCCGTCGCCCCAGTTAATGGTGGCAGTGAAATCACCAGCAACTCCATTGGGATTGGCGTCAGTGAAGATGGCCATCACCGCATTGCTAAGCAGTGCGCCCTCGGTAGCATTGATGGTTGTGCCTGAGGCAGAGAGCGGTGCATCCAACACATTCACATTTGTGTTCGCACCGCCCACGCTGCCACCGATATCGGTTACGGTAATTTGCGCGGTGTAGGGTCCTTCATCAGCATAGGCGTGACTGCCGATTACATTAAAACCACCCCCTCCGTTGGCGGAGACAACAGCCGCCGACGAGGTGCCATCACCCCAATTGATGATAGCGGTGTAATCACTGACAATTGCATTGGGATCTGAGTCACTGAAGGTAGCCATGAGGACATTACTAATGAGTGTGCCTTCGGTGGCGCCGATGGATTGGCCCTGGACTGAAAGCGGCGCGTCAGCCACAGACACACTTGTGTTTGCGCTGGCTTTGGCGCCCCCAACATCCATCACGGTGATTTTTGCAGTATAGTTTCCCTCCTCGGCATAGACATGACTGCCAACGACATTGAAACCACCCGTTCCGTTCGCTACGATCGTTCCCGAAGATGATGGTGTTCCGTCACCCCAGTTGATGATGGCTGTGTAATCACTCACAACTCCGTTGGGATCTGCGTCGGTGAAGGTCGCCATCACGGTATTACTAACGAGTGTGCCTTCGGTGGCATTGACAGTAGTGCCCGAAGCTGAGAGAGCTGCATCCGTAACAGACACGCTTATGCTCATGTTGGCCGTGCTGCCGCCGGTATCCGCCACGTGGGTACCGACGGTGTAACTTCCTTCCTCGGCATAGACATGACTCCCGATGACATTGAAACCACCTGACATGTTGGCTGCGATCGTTCCCGGGGATAATGATGTGCCGTCACCCCAGTTGATGGTTGCTGCGTAATCACTCAGAGTTCCGCTGGGATCTGCGTCGGTGAAAGTTGCTACAGTCAGGTTACAAACGGCCCCTTCGGTGCAGTTGGCGGGAGATGTGCCCAAAGCTGAGAGCAGTGCATCGGCCACAGTCATACTTATGTTCGCGGTAACAGCACTGCCGCCGGAGTCCGCCACGCGGGTGCTGACCGTGTAGCTCCCCTCCTCGGCGTAGACATGACTGCCGCTGACATTGAACCCGCCCGTTCCGTTGGCTACGATCGTTCCCGGAGATGATGATGTGCCGTCACCCCAGGTGATGGTTGCTGTGTAATCACTCACAACTCCGTTGGGGTCGGCATCGGTGAAAGCTGCTACCGTCAGATTACAAACGGCACCTTCGGTGCAGTTCCCGGGGGATGATGCTCCCGCAGTGAGTGGCGCATCTTTCACCGTAGCCGTGCTCGGGGTAGCAACATGGTCTGAGTTGTCTGAGTTGTCCGGTATGCGGTGCAGGGTCACTGTAACCGTAGAGTTCCCTTCTTCTGCATACGTGTGATTGCCGATCACGGCGAACATGCCAGCACCAGGCTGGCTCACAATTCCGGCTGATAAGGTGCCATCACCCCAATTGATTGTCGCCGACACGTCAGAGGGCAGATCCGGAGAGCTATCCGTGAAGCTGGCGACAGCTCCATTGAAAGAAGCGCCCTCAACGGCATTGAAGTTGTTTCCGGTCCCCGTAATTGTGCCGAAAGCATGAGCAGAAAAAATGGCTACAAACACCACGAGGGTGCAAATGCCTTTCGGCTGAATCAACGACAAGGATGACTTCACTCGGATTTTCCTTTAATGACTCTTCAGGCGGGCGGCCTCGAACTCGTCGCCATGTTGCCACGCGGGCAATTGCGGCAGATTGGCGGCTTTCCAACCCAGGGCCAATCCGAAGCGGGCCATGATGGCCTCGCCGCGGAAATCCATGTCGGGACGCAGCTCGTCGCTGGGCTGATGATAGTTGTTCTTGGTGTAGTAGTCGGCCTGCTCCAAGCCCCACTCGCGGGTGTGTCCCTGGTATTTCATGCCTTCGTTGATGGAGAACGAAGGAACACCCACGCGCGCCATGCTGAAATGATCGGAGCGGTAGTAATGTCCGGCATCGGGATGAGAGTCGGGGATGATGGTCAATCCGAATTGTTTTGCAGTCTCCTGCACGACGGGATAAAAGTTGGTGCGCTCAGAACCCACGACTTCAGTCTCTTCCGGCACACCTCGTGCGGGAACGTCATCATAGTTCAGGTCCAACGCGATCTTGCCGGCAGGAATCGGGGGATGCATCCCAAAATATTTTGAGCCCAGCAAACCTTGCTCCTCGGCGGTCACGGAGACAAATAAGACAGACCGCGCCGGCCGCTGCGGCGCATAGGCAAAGGCGCGGGCAATTTCCATGATGATGCCGCAGCCGGAGGCGTTATCCATGGCGCCGTTGTAGATGTTGTCGCCGGGCTGGTCAGGATGAATTCCCAAGTGGTCGTAGTGGGCGGTATACATAACGGCCTCGTCTTTTCTTTTCTTGTCGGAGCCGGGAAGCATGGCCACAACATTGTTCGACTCGAAAGGGCGCACCTTGGTCACCATATGCGCTTTCAACCGCACGGGCAGCGGAATAGGACGAAAATCGGGAGAAGCGATTTTCTTAAGCCAATCATCAAAATCCTGCCCGGCGAGCGATGCGATCTTGCGGCCCACGCTCTCGTGAATGCGGGCAGCAGCTTTCAACTTGGGGTCCTCATCTCCGCTCAGACGCGATTGTTCGCCCGACCAGGAGTTGCGCACTACGTCCCAACCATAAGGATCAAAGCCTTCTTTATGGATGAGCAAAACTGCGACCGCACCTTTACGGGCAGCTTCTTCGAATTTGTATGTCCAGCGCCCATAATAAGTGAGCGCCTTGCCGGTGAAAAACTTGGGATCATCGGAAGGCGGTTCGTTGGTCACCATCACAAGCACTTTGCCTTTGAGGTCAACATCTTTATAGTCGTTCCATTTGTACTCGGGAGCATCAATGCCATAGCCGACGAAAACAAGGTCGGCGTCAATATCGCTGCTGGGATTCTGGGTCTCATCGGTGGCAACATACTCTTCGCCCGCCTTCAGCTCTATTTCCTGGCCGTCATGCACGATGGCAAACTTGGTCTCGGGCTGCGCGGTCAGTCCCACCATGGGCACCTTTTGCAGAAAAGTGCCGTTATCCCCGGCGGGCTCGAGGCCCATGAGAGCAAATTGCGTGGCGATGTACTGCCCGGCAATATCGCCTCCGCGCGCGCCGGTGCCGCGCCCTTCCAGCAGGTCATGCGAGAGAAAACGTATGTGCTCGCGGATGCGGTCGCCGCTGATGGAATCCATGGACGCAGCAACGCCAGCGGGCAGGCCGGAATGTGGACCACTCGCAGCGCTCTTCTTTACAGTGGCGGCCTTTCCGTTTGCAGTTGGCGGGTTTATAGCCGATGGCTTTGCAGTCTGGGCCAGAACAACCGTTGGAACAGCAGAAATCATGAAGATCAGCAGCAAACATGCAGGTTGACGCATGGAACCTCCCGAGGCAATCGAAAGCGGTATTTCGCAGAACAGCAGAGCAGAATAGACTAACACCTGGGCACAATTTTTCCATTCATTCAGTGCGGCGTTTTCGGTACAATTCCCATTCCCCGAAACTTGAGAGGAGAGGTATGAACAAGCAAACTCGCGTCCTTTTCGTAGTTATGGCATTTCTGATTCTGGTGTCAACTCTGATGGTTACAGGTTGCAGCCGGTTTACATCATCGAGTTCGACGCCCGCGGCCCAACCGGCAGCGACTCCGGCGCAAACGGCAGCAACGCCGCCACCAGCGACAGCAGCGGCCACACCCTCTGCGGCTGCTTCTTCTGCCGATGCTAACGCGGCGACAGTAGAGCTAAACCAAAAGCTTTCGGCCGTAGACTGGGCCCTCAAGCAAGAGGATTTGAAGAATGATCCCAATGGCCAGTGGGCGATTGATGCAAACGCATCTTCTTCCTATGGCGACGCTAAAGGGGCGGCGGCATGGTCAGCTATGCAGGCCACCGGCGCACCCAACGTTGAACACTATGGCGATGACGGCAGAGCCTGGGCGCCAAAAACCGCCGACGGCGGAATTGAATGGCTCGATCTAACCTACGGCAAGCCGGTGAACGCCAGCGAAGTGCGTATCCGGGAGTCGTGCGGGGCGGGAGCCGTGGTCAGGCTTGAGATTTTTGACGACCAGGGTAACTCGCACAAAGTGTGGCAAGGGGATGACCCCACGAAAGAGTTGAATTATTTCATCCTGAAATTCCCGACCACCAGCTACAAAACCAACCACCTGAGAATAACGTTGGCCACGAATGCGGTGCCGGGCTGGAATGAAATTGATGCGGTGCAATTGATTGGGAAATAGGCAGTGAAGAAGCCCTCGCGTAGGGACGTAGCTTGCTACGTCTCTTTTTATTTAGGGGGCTCACGGCGGCCCTTCGCTCGCACTCGTGGTTCCTCACGACACACACATACAAGCGGCTCAAAGATGCCCAACATGATTGTCAGGACAACGCTGTTGCTACGCCTTCGCGCAGAGATGTAGCATGCTACGTCTCTACTGATTATCCGCGACCGCGGATCAGTTTCTGGAGCCTCAACCAGGTTTGAAATCGGGGGCAGTGTCGCCGGGTTTGAACAGTTCGATCTTCGGCTTACCGGCGGCCGCGGCGTACTGCTGATTCAGCCGCTCCATGTCTTTCTTGTCCCAGCCCACGCTGGAGAATTCGACTTTGCCCTCGGGCGAAATCCAGAACACAGTGGGAACATTGGTCAGCCCGTAAGCATTAGAGACCGGATATTTGCCGATTTCATCCAGCCCAATGGGAAATTCCACGCCGTACTGTTGTGCGAAAGCCGTGGTATCAGCGGGGCCATCCTGCGAGATGCCGATCATCTGCGCCTTGCCGTTGCCATAAGCCGCAAACATACGCTCCAGATAAGGAAAGGCCAACTGACAGGTCGGACAGGTGACCTTAAAAAATGCAGCCAGCACCGGTCCTTGCGAACGGGCTTTTTCGAGAGAAAATTTCGAGGGTTGCCCCATCAGATTGAGCGAGAATTCCGGCGCGCGGCTTCCGGAGATTAAAGCAGGCATGGACAGACTCCTTGACTTTTGATTCTTCGACCTGTTCTTCGATCTATTTTTATTTTAATCGAGGAGTGAGAAGCGCTGCAGAATCTTGCGCGTCAACCCCGTAAGCGGAAGACTATTGAGCCGTCGAATGTTAACCCACTTTGCCGGGCTTTGTTCGGCTTTGGGCTTGGCATCTTTGGACCTGGATTGCTCTGTTTCTTTTTCCCGTTCGAGGCAGGCGAGAATCTCAAAATCCGTATTTGTGATGGAATGCCGCAGGCGTACGCTCGACGCAGATTTCGCAACTCTTCCGTTGTACTGTGGCAGCTCCCACATGGAAGGCATAAGCGTAGCACTCGCCGGTCGTTGCACAAGGTAAACGCGCCCCTGATATAGCTTTACCCGATAGGCTGAGCGGACTCTTCTGCGCGATTCTGGTGCAGTTGGCATCCGTAGTTTTCGTGAGCTGGTAAATTGCTTTCTGCCACGGCACAACTGTGCGAGCGGACACGCGGAACACAGCGGCGTCTTCGGCAGGCAGACGGTTGCGCCCAGCTCCATCATGGCCTGGTTGAAGTCGCCAGGACGCTCCGTATGAAGCAACTCGCCGGCGCGCCGCCAGCAATCCTCATGATTGCGAATCGAGCCTGGCCCATAAAAACGCTGCAACACGCGCTCGACGTTGCCATCCACGACGGGGACCGCTTGCCCAAAGGCAATGCTGGCGATGGCTGCCGCTGTGTAACGGCCAATGCCCGGCAGATGGCGAAGCGTCTCGGCAGACTGCGGCAATTTTCCGCCATGCTCACGCACAACAATTGCAGCGGCGGCATGCAACGCGCGGGCACGGCGGTAGTAACCCAGCCCACTCCACTCTGCCAGCACACTGGGGAGGCGTGCTTGCGCCAGCGCCCGGACGTTGGGAAAACGCCGCAGGAAACGCACATAGCGGTCGAGCACGACGGCAACGCGAGTCTGCTGCAGCATGATCTCTGAGACCCAGATTTTGTACGGATCTTTTTCTCCGCGCCAGGGTAAATTGCGCTGGTGCGCGTCATACCAACGCAGCAGCGCGCGGCGAAAGAGCGCAGCCGCCGCTGGCTTATGCGCGCGCTTAGTCTTTTTATCTCGGAGACGATTCACAGACGCCTTGATTGTACGTTACAGGCCATCCTTCGCCGCTGTACTATCTCATGATTGTTTTTATTGCACGGAAAAAGAATCGGCGTGGGCAATGGCCGCCCATCCGTTTTTCTGTTGCTGCCAGACCGACATCATGCGGGTATGAGGAAGTTGCAGAGGCTGGCCGCCGTAGGTGCCTTTCATATCCATGGTGTAGGTAATCACGACGGAATCACCGTCGGGGTGAATTTCCACGTCGCCCATCTCATATTCGGTAATTTCCAGGTTCTTCAGGTGCTCCAGGCTGGCCTCGCGGTCGCGTGTCTTCCCCGAAGTCTGGTAGACGTAGGTTGCCGCCAGATGTTTTTCGACCTCGTCCCAGTTTTTTTCTTTCACATCCTGCCACCACAGGCGCTCAAACTGCTCCGCGCCGGTGGCATTGGCCCAGGCAGGGCTCTTCTCTTTCCACTTGGTGCAGGCAGCTAACAGGAGGCCAACCATTGTGAGCACGAGAATCTGGCTGATACGTGTCAGGCGAAGCATGGAGGCGATTTTATATTGCTTTTGCAGATCGTGCATCCCACAAATCGTCATGCCCGAGATGGCGGAGATTTAATTGACCGATCACTCCACGCGCTTCATGGACGCTGGGTTTTATTGGAATCCGGTGTCTGGGATGTTGGCTGCGTTGATGGCTGGGTTGCAGGCTGCATTGCTGGCGCTGGCAGCGGATCCATGGGATCAATAAACGTAGGATCGGCGGTGCGGCGAATCACAAATGCGGGAAAGTGCATGCCATGCGCGATATCGGGCCAGAACTCGCGGAAGGCGTCGTTCAGGGCATCGAAGCCCATGTTGGTCAGAGTATGCTCCACGATGCCGGGAAAGCTGCGGTCGCGGTGCGGGTAGTAACTGTTGGAAACGGCCGTGGTGGCCAAGCCGGAAAGCAATCTCGAGGCATTCCAAGTATCGTCGCCAGAATCGCTCTTGGTGATAAGCTGGCGGGTGACCGCATAGAAGAAGCGCCGCCTCAGCGAACCGCGCGCCATGCGAAAGTAGCGCGGATCCGTGTGCAAGATCGAAGGGAACAAAAACGTTCCGGTGAACTCGCCCACGATATCGGTGCCCACCATGGCTCCCAATCTTCTTCCGTAACCGGCTGCGCCCCCGCCGAAGGCACGCGGATCACCCTGCGCCTGCGCCCACAAGGCATTGAAACCTTCTGCCATGAAATTAAAGGGATCGTAAATATCGCGCACAAAAAGTCCGAACTTCTCTCTGGCGGTGTACGGAAATTTAATGGGATACACGGCGATTGGCATGCGCTCTCCGCCGCTCTCGGGGCCGTTTTGGGTGAGCGCAATGCGCGTGCTGCTGGCGGAGTCAGGCAACGCAGTATCAACCGCAGAAGCGGTACCGGTCTGCTGTGCTGGCTCTCCATCGGCGTCATCAACCACGAGCTGCGGCAGTCTCAATTCCGAAATCATCAGCCACTGCTCCTGCACCTGGGGAGTGTAGCAAGCGGCGAAAGACATGCTTGGCTGGGTCTCTTGAGTAAATACAATCTCGCACCGGTTTGTGCGGGACGGCCCGGCATTCGGGCTTGCGATATAAGGAGCGCACACGGCTTCGACTGGACAGGCGGGCGCCGCGGCCGAAGCCGGAGTCTGAGCAAAGCTCATCAGCGATACAAGAGCGCTCATCCCGAACGCGATACTAATCCGTATCATATACATAAGGAAAGTTTCGTTCAGTCTTCGATTGGGGTTCGGGAAGTACAAACACTATAGACTAAAAAAACTCTTCCGTGTAGCCCCGCCATTAACGAAAAGCCCCTTTTTTACTTATCTTTACATTCCTTAATTTCCCTTTAACTTCCCGCGTTTGCTTAGCAGGAATAATGTCTTTTCCGCTTATTACTTAACAGTTGTTTAGATAGATGCAGGAACCAGCGAGGCTGGTGGCAATGACTTAATTTTTGCTGGGGAATCTTATTGCTCAATTGACCGATGGCCTGAGAGCCAACATAATGAATACGCTCGGTTTTTCCGCATCTAACAAAACGTGGGCCCATTATTGAAGCGGGTTTATCTGCCCAAGACTTTCGCGCTGGCGGTGATGATTGCTCTGCTGGCGGGCTGTGCTCATGAAAGAACAGCGCAGGTGCGGGTCCCTCCGGCGCCTTCGATCTCTGCTTCTTCCAATTCCAACTCCGAAGATAATGGCTCGGGCGCATCTGCCGGGGTTGAACCTTCTGTGCCGGCCAACGCACAACCTCTCTACACTCAAGTTGGCATGGCGAGCTGGTATGGCCCCGATTACAACAAGCGCAAAGGCGCCAATGGTGAGACTTATGATATGCATCAGCTCACCGCCGCCCACCTCACGATTCCGCTGAACTCGATTGCGCGCGTGACCAACCTGACGACGGGCGAATCGGTGCGCGTGCGCATTACCGACCGGGGACCGTTTGTGGCCGACCGCGTCATTGATCTTTCCATGGAAGCGGCCAAACGCATCGGCGTGTACCGCCCCGGCATTGCCAAAGTGAGAATTGAAGTATTGCAATCGCCCGCCGACATCAACCGAGGCGGACGCTGGGCTGTGCAGATTGGCGCTCTCAACGATGAAGGTACAGCCACCGAACTGAAAAACAAGCTGGAGCGCCGCTATCACACGGCACAAGTGCTCGACTTCAAAGGTCCACGCCACGATTGGTGGGTGCGCGTACGCGTGCTCGATGACGACAAGAGACGCGCTCAGGAACTAGTGCGCGAAAATACCACATCGCAGGGCGGAATCTATCTCGTGCGGCTGGATTGATTTCCGGCCTGCCCTTGATTCAACCTCTCCGCGTATAATCATCTGCACTTCTACTGAAAGAACCGCGAGGCTTGCCATGAGCGACTGCCTGTTCTGCAAGATCATTGAAGGCACAATACCCAGCAAGAAAGTTTACGAAGACGAGAGCACGTTTGCCTTCGAAGACATTGACCCGCAGGCACCAACCCATGTCCTCATTGTTCCTAAGCGACACATCGTGGACATCAAAGAAGCCAGGCCGGAAGACGCCGAGTTGATCGGTTACTGCCAGTTGGTCGCAGCCAAAATCGCGCGCCAGCGCAACATCGAGAACGGATACCGCACGGTCTATAACGTGGGCCCGGGAGCGGGCCAGACTGTGCTTCATTTGCATTTACATCTGTTGGGCGGACGGCCGTTGAAATGGCCACCGGGATAAAAAAAATTAAACCGCAGAGGGCGCTGAGGAACGCGGAGGCTTTTGATAATTATTTACAACCCTGCGGATTCCGTTTTTCAAATGATGCACGTTAAAGTTGATAAGAAGGCAAACTTGTTTGCTGCTCATTTTAAGATAAGAAAGTAACTGTGCCTGATGGATTGTATTCAGAGACTCAAGCTTCATAGGCACTTTCCAATAGCCCCGGTCCAAGTGCCGTATGCACCTTCATAGCTGCATCAACGATCATGCCGCTTACCTCATCTATGGTCATACATTCGCTTCTGCCTCCGCGCTCCTCTGCGGCCTCTGCGGTTTAATTAGTTTGTGCCTTTACGAAGTCTCGCAGAATCATCTGTGGCCCGCCGAAGTCGGGATGATAATTTTCTTCCAAGGTAAAAACCATATTCAGGCGTTCGCCGGGAGCGAGAGCTTCGGTTTGCATGCGCTCGGCCATACGCCAGCCCAGGGCATCGTAGCCTCGCTGGTTGCCGTTGCCGGAGCTGACCCGCAACTTCAAGTGCTTTTCTTTTAAGATTTTTGGGGGCTGCAGCAGAACCGCATTCCCGACGGAAAAAACAGGCTCGCGATTGCCCTGGCCGAAGGGCTCAAGTTGCTGCAGCTCACGGCACAGCTCGAGCGTAATTTGTTCCAGCTTGATTTCCATATCCACATCGAGAGAAAGCTGCAAATCTGCCGCCGTAAGATGATGGTGAGCATATTCTTCCATGCAAGTGCGCAACGCAGGGATGCATGCGCTGGGCAGCGAGAAGCCCACGGCGTGGGCGTGTCCGCCAAAGCGGGTGAAGAGCTTTCGGCAATCAGGCTCCTCCAGGGCTTGCAGCAGATGAAAGCCGGCGATGGAGCGTCCGGAACCATAGGCTTCGCCGGTTTCAGCATCGCGCGCCAGAACCAAAGTGGGACGTCCGTAGCGCTCGACCATACGCGTGGCAACAATTCCAATCACGCCGCGGTGCCAGCCGTCGCCATCGAGCACCAGGCAGTAAGGCTCGCGCTGCGCGGCATCGCCATCCAGCCGCTCCTGTAGTTCTTTAACAATGCGTGCCTCTTCGTTTTGCCGCTCGGCGTTGAGCTGGTTCAGCTTGGCAGAAATTTTTTGCGCCTGCTCCATCTCGCGGGTGGTGAACAGTTCGATGACGTCGTTGGCTACATCCATGCGTCCGGCGGCGTTGAGACGCGGAGCGATGCGAAAGGCCACATCCGATGCCGAGGGCGCGCTTCCGTTGCCGCCAACTGACGCCACTTCGAAGAGCGCCTTCAATCCGGCATTTACCGGTTTGCGCAAACCTGCCAGGCCAAGCTTTGCCAGCACACGATTTTCGCCGATGAGCGGCACGGCATCGGCAATGGTCGCAATCGCAACCATCTTGATAAATGAAGGTAGCAGGCGTTCGAGTCCGGCGCCTTCGAGCAGAGCTTGCGCCAGCTTGAAGGCGACCCCGGCTCCGCACAGTTCCTTGCAGGGATATCCGCATCCTGGCTGGTTGGGATTCAGCACCGCAAGGGCCTGGGGAATTCCTGTAACTTCGGGCAGATGGTGATCGGTGACGATCAGGTCCAACCCCAGGCGGTGTGCGGTTTCGGCGGCGGCGAAGGCGCGTATGCCGGTATCAACACTGATGATGAGGCGCACATCAGCGGCGGCGGCCTGCTCGATCACATCGCTCTTCATGCCGTATCCATCTTTGATGCGGTGGGGCACGTGAAAATCGGCGACACCGCCGCAAAGTTCAATCGCCTTCTTAAGAATTACGATGGCCAGGGTGCCATCCACATCGTAGTCGCCGTAAATCAGGATGGTGTCTTTGCCGGCAATTGCGGCACGCAGCCGCTCGACAGCAGCGCTCATGCCCAGCATCAGGTAAGGCGAGTGCAAATGCGACAACGCCGGCTTCAGGAAGAGTTGCGCCTGCTCGGCGCTGGTGATTCCCCGCTGTAACAAGAGATGCGCGATCAGGGGCGAGACTTGCGCTTCTGAACTTAAACCCCTGGCAGCGGCGGGGTCCGGCGGCTTCACGATCCAGCGCATGTGAGGAATAGATTACAGCAGGAGTGCGACAGTAACACTGTGGAAAACGGGGATGCTCCCACTTGACCCCCACTTGCTGGAGTGCCCTAAACCACGTCTGACCCGCGTCTTTACTGGCGAAAATCGGTCAAGAGTGGGGGCTTGCTGGCTAGTACTCAGTCCTCAGTACTCAGAAAAGCAACCGAAAAATCTTTCACCGCAGATGAACGCGGATCAACGCTGATTTTCAGAGTGGGACTGTGCCCCCCACGCACTTGCTAGCTTATGGTTGACGTGCCCAAAATTGCGTCTGACCCGCGTCTTTACTGGCGAAAATCGAGCTGGGTTGGGGGACTTGCTGGGTAGTTAAAAACAGCTCCAAGTTGCAAACTTCAAGTTCCAAGGATCAGGCGGCTAACGTTCTTGCCATCGCTCGCGCTCGTCCGGCAGGCACCAAGTTTTCAAAGAGCTTTTAAGGGCTCAGCAAACCTCGACTCGTTCGAGGCAGGTTTCTCCCTTACCCTTGTTCTAAGGGTTCTGACACTTCAAGGGCAATGATGCGCCAAAACCGCTTAAAGACCAAGAGTTTGGTGCCAGAATGATATCAGTTTTTCCTGGTGATACCAGGGAAACAGGGTGAGATGAAATCTGCGGTCAGCAGTAAGCGATCACTCTTCCGGTTCGTCGATCATGAAGCCGCCGATTTCATCGGCGAGGTCCATGAGCCGCTGGTAGCGGTCATACCACTCGGTGGAGACTTCGTAGAGAAATACAACTCCCTGGCAGGGCCAGCCGAGCTGGATAAATCCGGTTTTGCCGCTGTAGACGCGCAGCATGCGCGCCTCTTCCTGGTCTTCGTCGCTGGGATATCCGCCGTTGCGCAGGCGTTCGATAAGGAAATCGAGCTCTTCCTTTTCCAACACCACGTCGCTCATGGTAAGAAAAGATGCGCCACCAGCCTTGGCGAGCTCGACAAAATCTTTCCAGGAATCGGGGTTGTCGCCCGGCTCCCAATTCACGGTCGAAATCTCTTCGGTCACATAGCCGAGGAAGCGCTTCAGCCCGTGACCTTCAATGAAGGCGGTCATGTCGTCTTTTACGCTATGCAGGTCGTCTAACATGCGCGGATGATGAGCAGGAAATCTCACAGAGGGTTACGCTAACACGCAGGCGGAGCAGGGGTCAATGTATTCCCCGCCTTAAATTATAAATTCTTGCACTCGCCTGAGAAGCGAAATTCCACCGCGGAGACGCGGAGGCGCTGAGAAAGACAAATGCTAACCACAAAGGGGACAAAGTGGGGCGACAGGATTCTTTTTTGCAGCAAGTCATGCTGTTGAACATCTGGGATAATGTCTGCAATGGCGAAATTTGAGAAACATATCTTCATCTGTTCAAATCAGCGCGATGCGTCGAGTCCGCGCGGGTGTTGCGACCCCGGTGGTACAGGCGAGTTGCAAAAACAGTTCAAGGAAAAACTCAAAACGCGTGGATTAAAGGCCCGCTTCCGCGCCAACAAAGCCGGATGCCTTGACCAGTGCGAACACGGACCGAATATCGTGGTTTATCCAGACGCGGTCTGGTATGGCAGCGTGAAGGCAGAAGACATAGACGAGATCATTGACTCCCACCTGCTGGGCGGCAAACCTGTGGCGCGGCTCGTGTTGCAAGAGGAGTGCATCAATACGGAAAGTTGCGAACACCGAGCAAGTAAGTAGTGGAACAGGAACCGATATGCATCCGGGCAACAGCAATCTTATACATGCTTTCCCGGTGACTTTGCGGGCTGATGCACTCGTGGCGTTATCGGTATTTCCTGAATGTCCTCGTCAGTCGAAGAGCTTCTCAGTAAAGGCCGCTGACGAAGCTATCGTATTGCCCTGCCGGATCTACCACAATCCATCACTGATTGACACGGCCCCGCTCACCAGTCTTCAGAGAGA
>Ga0210384_10001710_pt1 | contig 28699 bp, 28 predicted proteins | sample IncBWH2MmetaG_FD_160574 | JGI IMG/M metagenome (GOLD analysis project Ga0210384, IMG submission 160574) | Forest soil microbial communities from Barre Woods Harvard Forest LTER site, Petersham, Massachusetts, United States - Inc-BW-H-2-M | ecosystem: Environmental > Terrestrial > Soil >...
GCGGATGTCTCACGGCAACAGATCGAGTCTGTCCGCCGCGCCATCTTCGCTGAGATCAAGGGCACATATTTCCAGCTCGCGTATCTCTCCAAAACACTCACGCTCCTCGAAGAGGACGGCGAGTTGCTCAAACAAGTGGAGCAGGCCGCCGACGCCCGCTACCGCTCGGGCATGGGAACACAGCAGGACGTTCTCCAGGCGCAACTCCAAAAAACCAAGCTGCTTCGCGAAATCGCTATGCATCATTTGCAGGTCGGCAAGCTCGAAGCCCAGCTGAAACAACTCCTCAATCGTTCCCAGGAATCACCGGACATCGACACGACCGATCTCACGGAAACACCTCTGGTGCAAACGTACGCCGATCTTCTGGCCGCGGCGCAAATTCAGAACCCGGAAATCGCTGGCGCACAGAAGATGATCGAAAGGCAGTCGTTGCAAGTGGACCTCGCCCGCAAAGATTTTTATCCCGACTTCAACGTGCAGTACATGTGGCAACGTACCGACCCCGCGCAGTTCCGCGCCTATTACATGCTGAGCGTTGGCATCAAGGCCCCGATCTATCGCAGTCGCAAACAACGCCCTGAACTGGCGCAGGCCGAATCGGAACAGCTTCGTGCGCGAAGCGAACTCCAGGCGCAATCGCAACACCTCGCTGGCGATTTGCGCTCGCAATACGTGATCGTGCAGCAGACTTCCGAACTGCTCAAGATTCACCGCGAAGGGCTGTCTCCGCAGGCGCGTTCGGAATTTCAATCAGGTCTCGCGGCCTACCAATCGAACAAACAGGATTTCCAGGCGCTGCTAACAGCGTTTCTCGATGTCCTGCACCTTGACGAGGACTACTGGCAGAACGTCGCCGAATATGAGACCGCCATCGCGCGGCTCGAACAACTAACGGGACTGTCGTTGCAGGAAGAAGGAGTGAAGCCATGAAAACGTATCGCATCGGATTTTTGTTGGCACTCGTTGGAAACATCGTTCTTGCCGTAGTCCTCGTTGGGTTGTGGCTGCACTATCGCGCAGTGAAGCCGATGCCGAACGTAGAGACCAAGACATCGAATTCCACCGCGCAGGATTCTATGGCCGCATCGATGGCTGCGCCCCCTGCATCGACCGAGGCGCCGCTCGTTCCAGTTCAGATCTCGCCGCAACGTTTGCAAAGTATCGGTGTGAAAACGGGCCAGGTCGAACGGAAATCCGTCGCGGACGAGATTCGCACCACCGGCAGTGTTGCTGTGGACGAAAGGCGGCTGGCCTACGTCCAAGTGCGGTTCTCCGGCTATATCCAAAGAGTGTTTGCCGATGCCACGTACCAATTCGTCAGAAAAGGGCAGCCGCTATTCACAGTTTACAGCCCTGAGCTAGTGGCCACCGAACGGGAATATTTAGTGGCAAAGCAGAATCAGCAGCAAGTGGCCCAGAGTACGGTGCAAGGCGTCGCTTTCAGCGCAACATCGCTGCTCGACGCGACTGCGGAGCGTCTCAAGCAATGGGGCGTTCCGCAAAAAGAAATCGCCCGCCTCGAATCCACCGGCCAGGTGCAGCAGGAACTGGAAGTCGATTCGCCAGTCTCCGGCTACATCACCGAGCGCAACGCTCTGCCCAGCGTTGCCGTTCAACCGGAAATGCGCCTCTACACCATCGCAGACCTTTCGACCGTTTGGGTGCAGGCGCAGGTCTTTCAGAACGACCTCGCACGGATAAAGATTGGCGCTCCTGCAACGCTCACTGTGAATACCTATGCGGGCCGGACGTTCACTGGCCGCGTGGACTTTATTTATCCGCAGGTGGATATGGATACGCGAACGGCCAAAGTGCGCGTTGTCTTTTCCAACGCTGGACTGCAACTCAAACCGGGAATGTTCGTCAACGTGAGTCTGAAGGTCCAAATGGGAAGCCAGCTTGTTATCCCCGCAAGCGGCGTTTTGCAGTCTGGCACTCGCGAGATTGCTTTTGTCGAGCGTAGCGACGGTTACATCGAGCCACGCGAGGTGCAGTTGGGCTCCCGCGTGGGTGACGATTTTATCGTGCTGAAGGGATTGCAGGTGGGTGAGCAAATTGTTACGTCCGCAAATTTCCTGATCGACTCCGAGAGCCAGCTTCAGGCTGCACTCGGTTCATTCGTTCCACCTCCACCAGGTGCGAGCGCAGTTTCCGTTTCAAATTCTCCGCAAGGAAATGTCGAATTGAGTTCTGACCCGAGCACACCGCGGAAAGGAAGCAATGTCTTCCGCGTGAAACTCTCAGATGCGAGTGGAGCACCTATCTCCGGTGCGGAAGTCAGCGTGACGTTTTTCATGCCGGCGATGCCCGCGATGGGCATGGCGTCGATGCGCGTGCCCGTTACTCTCAGCGACAAAGGCGACGGGCTCTATGAAGGTCCGGGACACTTGGACAGCGGTGGAACCTGGCAAGTCACCATCCTCGCAAAAAAGAGTGGCCAGCCGATCGCAACCAAGCAGCTCAGCGTGAACGCCACGGGAGGTATGTAACGTGATTTCGCGATGGATTGATTGGTGCGCGCAAAATCGTTTCCTCGTCTTCATGGGAACAATCCTGCTGGTGCTCACGGGAATCTGGGCCCTGCGGCACATTCCGCTCGACGCGTTGCCCGACATTTCCGACGTGGAAGTAATTATCCACACGCCGTGGGCGGGTCAGCCTCCGAGCCTCATCGAAGACCAGGTCACGTATCCCATTGTCGCCACGCTTCTCGCCGCACCGCACGTAAAGGCCGTGCGCGCGCAAACCATGTTTGGAGACTCGTACGTCTTCGTCGTCTTTGAAGACGGAACCGATTTGTATTGGGCGCGCTCGCGCGTCCTTGAGTACATGCAACAGATCACAGGTCGTTTGGCCTCGGGCGTTCATCCCGTCATCGGGCCGGATGCGACGGGCGCAGGATGGGTCTATGAATATGCGCTCGTGGACCACAGCCATCAACGCAGTCTGGCCGACTTGCGCAGCATTCAAGATTGGTATTTGCGCTATCAGCTCGCGACCGTTCCCGGAGTGGCCGAAGTCGCGACCATCGGCGGATTCGTCAAGCAGTACCAGGTCAACGTGGACCCCGACAAACTTCGCGCTTACGGAATTCCGCTTTCAACAGTCATCGAAAAAGTTCGAGCCAGTACGAACGAAGTGGGTGGACGCCTGCTGGAAATGGGTGGAGCGGAATACATGATTCGCGGTCTCGGCTATCTGCATTCGCTCGGCGACCTCGAAACCGTTCCCGTAGCAACCAAGAACGGCACGCCGGTCCTCGTCCGTGATTTAGGGACAGTTACGTTCGGGCCGGACATTCGGGAAGGGGTTGCCGAGTGGCAAGGGGAAGGGGAAACCGTTGGCGGAATCATCGTGATGCGCGATGGCATGAATGCCCTCAGTGTCATCAATGGCGTCAAGCAGAAACTCTCGGAAATCAAACCCTCGCTGCCACCAGGTGTGGAAGTCGTGGCGGGATACGACCGCTCTGGCTTGATTCACGCTTCCATTGAAACGCTGCAACGCGATTTGCTCGAAGAGGCCGCCATCGTCAGCGTTGTCATCATCATTTTCTTATTCCACTTCCGCTCGGCGTTGATTCCGATTCTGACCCTGCCCATCGCTGTGCTCGCAGCCTTCATCCCGATGTACTACCTCCATGTCACTTCGAACATCATGTCGCTCGGCGGTCTGGCGCTGGCGATTGGCGTCCTCGTGGACGCCGCCATCGTCATGGTCGAAAACGGATACCGGCAGCTTTCAGAACACCAAGCGTCTCAGTCCGAGCCCCTTCCGGAGCCGCAGCGACGGAAAATCCTGTTGGATGCAGCGAAACAAGTTGGTCCCGCTATTTTCTTTTCTCTGGTGATCATCGTGGTTTCGTTCCTGCCTGTCTTTTTACTCGAAGCGCAGGAAGGGCGCATGTTTCGTCCCTTGGCGTGGACCAAGACGCTGGCCGTTGGCTTCTCCTCCGTCTTGGCAATCACGCTCGTGCCTGTACTGATGGTTCTATTTATTCGCGGACGGCTGATACCCGAATCGCGGAATCCCATTTCAAGAATCACACAAGCTATTTATTTGCCCATTCTTCGCCTGTGCTTGAGGTTCCGTAAAACCACCTTGCTGCTCAATTTGGTTTTTCTGGTTGTCACACTTCCGCTTGCGCTTCACATCGGCAGTCAATTCATGCCGCCTCTCTACGAAGGTTCGGCTCTCTACATGCCGACGGCCCTGCCTGGAATCTCCATTGGGCAGGCGTCGCAATTGCTCCAGGAACAGGACAGGATCATTCGCACGTTCCCAGAAGTCGAAACCGTATTCGGTTCCATCGGTCGTTCCGACAGTGCTACCGATAACGCTCCCCTCGATATGTATGACACGACGCTGATGCTCAAACCGCGCAGTCAGTGGCGGCCCGGGATGACCTACGAAAAACTCATTCAGGAGATGGACGCGAAACTCCAATTTCCAGGGTTGTCCAACACCTGGACCATGCCAGTCGAAAACCGGCTCGATATGGAATTAACGGGCATCAAAACTCCTCTCGGCTTGAAGATTCAGGGGCCGAATCTGGAGGGCATCCAACAAGTTGGCGCGCAAGTACAGCAAATTCTCTCGACAATTCCCGAGATGCGCTCCATCTTTGCAGAACGAGTTTCGCAAGGCTTTTATCTCAACATCGAAGTCAATCGTGCAGAAGCGGCCCGCTATGGTCTGACGATTGCGGATGTGCAGCAAGCGGTCGGTTCGGGAATCGGTGGCGAAATGGTCGCCGAGAACGTCGAGGGACGCGAGCGGTATCCAGTGAATGTCCGCTATAACCGCGACTTCCGGGACAACGTCGAAGAATTGCGGCGCGTCCTGATTGGCACGCCCACGGGCGCGCAAATTCCAGTTTCCGATGTTGCGAAACTCTCGTTCTCTCGGGGACCCTCCATGATCCGCGATGAAGACGGGGCGCTGACCGGGTACGTTTACATCGATCTGAACACGAAAGATTATGGCGGCTTCGTCACGCACGCGGGTAATTTGCTCAAGCAAAAACTCCACTTACCTCCTGGCTTCACTTACAAATGGTCCGGCGAATATGAGTTTGAACTCCGGGCCAAGGAGCGGCTGCAACTCATTCTGCCGATCGTCTTTTTTGTCATCTTTCTGTTGCTCTACGTCGTGTTTCACTCCGTCGCCGAGGCGACTGTCCTCATCTTCCCGACGATCTATGCGTTGACTGGCGGCCTCATTCTGCAAAAGCTGCTCGGCTACAACTTCAGCGTAGCCGTGTGGGTCGGCTACATCGCGCTCTTCGGCATTGCCGTTGAGACCGGAGTCGTCATGGTTGTGTATCTCCATGAAGCCCTGGACCACCGGCTCAAGTCCGGTGTTCCTCTGCGTCACGAGGACATCGAAGCCGCCGTGATCGAAGGGGCTGTCCACCGTCTGAGGCCGAAATTAATGACGGTCTGCGTTGTTCTCGCCAGCCTTATTCCGATTCTCTGGGAAACCGGTGTCGGAGCCGACGTGATGAAACCTATTGCCGCTCCTCTCGTGGGCGGCATGATCACCTCCACGATCCATGTTCTGATTCTGGTGCCTGTGTTCTTTGCTTTGATGAAAGAAAGGGCCCTCCGGCGAGGCACGCTAAAGTTAGAACAGAACCTGGACACGAACCAAGCAGGTGAACAGGGATGAAAGTTCTGAATGATTGGAGTTCAATATGAACAATATGAGCCACAGTGATCACCAAGCGATGGCCGATCCACACAGCGGCCACAAGATGTCAGATATCCAAGGAAGTCACGACCGTCATACCGGGCATTCCGTTGCTATGTTTCGCGACAAATTTTGGCTGAGTTTCGCCCTCACAATTCCGGTCGTGTTCTGGTCGACCGACGTTCAGCACTGGCTCGGTTACACCGCTCCTTCCTTTCCCGGCTCAAAGTTTATTCCCGCGATTCTCGGAACAATCGTCTTCGTCTATGGCGGCATAGTCTTCATCCGCGGAGCCTGGGGCGAACTTGCCGACCGCAAACCCGGCATGATGACGCTCATTAGTTTGGCGATCGTTGTTGCTTTTGGAACTTCGCTCGCCGCGACATTCGGCCTCTTCGAAATTGACGTTTGGTGGGAAGTCGCCTCACTGATCACGATCATGGTCCTCGGCCACTGGCTCGAAATGCGGGCCATTTCCCAGGCTCGTGGTGCGCTCAATGCGCTCGCCGCCTTGCTCCCCGACACCGCCGAGCGCGTAAACGGCACAGACACTCATTTCGTTCCACTCTCGGAGTTGCGCGTTGGAGACATTGTTCTCGTTCGGCCCGGAGCCCGCGTTCCTGCCGATGGCGTCGTCGCTGAAGGCTCCGCCGACGTTGATGAGTCCATGATCACCGGCGAGTCCAAGTCGGTACCGAAGATAGTTGGAGCCCGAGTTGTTGCTGGAACGGTTGCAAGTGGCGGAAGCCTTCACGTCAGAATTACGGCAGTTGGAGATAAGACCGCGCTCTCTGGAATCATGCGGCTCGTCGCCACTGCGCAGGCTTCGGGGTCTCGCGCGCAAGCTCTTGCCGACCGTGCGGCCGCGATCCTTTTTTATGTGGCAGTCGTATCTGGCGCGATTACTTTCACCTACTGGTGGTTTGCAGGCGACAGAGAACACGCCCTGATTAGAACGGCAACGGTCCTTATCATTGCTTGCCCCCATGCCCTTGGACTGGCGATTCCGCTGGTAATTGCGATCTCCACATCCATAGGCGCCCAAAATGGTCTCCTTATAAAGGATAGACTCGCGCTCGAACGTGCTCGCAATTTGGATATGGTCATTTTTGATAAGACCGGAACGCTGACCCGTGGCTCCCCTGCGGTGTCGGGAGTTGCGGCTGCACCCGGCACCACCGAAGACAATTTGATTACGCGTGCCGCTGCGGTCGAATCGAACTCCGAACACCCACTTGCTAGAGCAATCGTCATCGAAGCCAAGCGCCGAAACGTGACCCAATTATCAGCCACTAATTTCGAAGCGCTTGCTGGCCGGGGCGCGAAGGCGTTTGTGGGAGGCGAGACCATCGTAGTCGGCGGACCTCGCCTGTTAAACGAGGCAAACGTAGCGGTGCCGCCAGAAGTTGAGAAACTGACAACCGCATGGGCAGCAGATGGTAAGACGGTTCTCTATGCTGTCGCTCAGGGCCAACTGCTCGGAGCTTTCGCAGTCGAAGATGAAATCCGGCCGGAATCGAATGAAGCTGTCGCCGCACTGCATCGGCTTGGACTTCGCGTCGCGATGATCACCGGAGATTCGAAAACAGTGGCCGATTCGGTCGCCCGTCGCATCGGGATCGATGAGGTCGCAGCGGAAGTTCTTCCCGCTGAAAAAGCTGCCGCTGTCAAGAAATTCCAAGCGGGTGGCAAGAAAGTCGCGATGGTAGGTGACGGCGTGAACGACGCCCCCGCGTTGGCGACCGCAGACGTAGGAATCGCCATTGGTGCGGGAACTGACGTTGCCATTGAATCCGCCGGAATCGTGCTGGTTCGCAGCGATCCCCGCGACGTCGTCGGTGCGATTACCCTATCCCGAGCTACCTACAGAAAGATGATCCAAAATCTTGTTTGGGCGACGGCTTATAACCTTGTCGCCATCCCAGTCGCGGCAGGCATTCTCGTCCACTGGGGATTGGATCTTCCCATGAGCGTCGGCGCAGTTGCGATGAGCCTATCCACGATAATCGTTGCGGCTAATGCGCAATTGCTTCGCAGGCTGAAGTTGCAAAACGATACGCTCCAATCTACATCGTAGGTCGATATGGCTTCCCGATGCATGCGAAGCAAACCAACCTCGAAATAGAATTCGAGATCAAGTACGGATTGGAAACAGAAGAATGAAGCAGCCCAGTGCGATCAGAATGAACGGCACGACCCAATGGCCCCACTGATCAAGCGATTTCAAAATCAACGCATGACTTCCGAGCAGTTTTCCAACAATGCACCAAACCAGAATTAGCAGCGCGTAAACCGCCAGAACCCACCACAGGTGGGACCGGCTGGCAATGAAGAACGGCGCGTAAACCCCGATATTGTCCGCTCCGTTTGATAGCGTGATCGCCGCCACCGAGAACACGCTCAAAGAAGCACTTGTTCCAGAAGCACGGCTGGATTTCTCTTCATGCATCTGAACAAGTCCCTTGATACCTATGGCCAACGGCAGAATCCCGAGAAACCGAATCCAAGTTCGCGGAACGGCTAACCCCAATGCCCAAGCCGCAGTCACGCTCATCAAAACAATCGCGGCAAAACCCAGGTATTGACCTACGACGACTCGACGGGTCGGTACGCGGCGCGCGAAAAACACCGTCAGTAAAAAGAGGTCGTCCAGGTTGGTTGCAGCGAACGTCGTCACGCTGGCTGCGAGGACCGCGAAAACCGGGCTCATTTCTCAGCGATCTCCCGCGCAGCACTCGGTACAGGCTTTGCCCTGCACTCCTTCGATGCCTTCTTTGGCGATGATCGGAACCATGATCAGAGCCGCGAGCGGATCGGCCCACCATAAACCGAAGGAAGCGTTGAGCAGCAAACCGGCCAGCAGGATAGCGGACAGGTAGGTACAAAATTCCGTTTGCTTAGCGTCCGCGTGCATGGCGGCGCTGCCCAGAGCGCGACCCACGTTTCGCTTGGCGCGAGAGAGCAGCGGCATTACAACCAGTGACGCGCACGCCAGAACGATTCCCGCAATGCTGTGTTCAGCCGCGCGCTTCGACCATAGGTCGGAAATCGAATCGTAGGCGATGTAGGCGCCGAGCAGGAGAAAACATGCGCCAACAATTCGTAGCGCTCGCTTCTCATTCGCTTCCCGGCGATGCACGTCCGAATCAACGGACATCCTCCACAGCAAGACCGAACCGGAAGTCACCTCAATAAAACTATCGATTCCAAAACCCACGAGCGAAATACTCCCCGCAACAATTCCCGCCACGACCGCAACCAAACCCTCAAGCGTATTCCACACCACGGTGAAATATTCGAGCCTTGGCCCGCGATGTACGGCATCTCGGCGTTCCAAGGTGTCGATTGTAGCCATACCAACAGTCTAGCAACAACCGCTGCTATACAATGCAGATAGGGATTGGGAGTCGTTGTTCGCTGCAATCGAGTAGGTTCGCCATGGACGCAAAAACACATTGGGAAAAAGTCTACAAGACGAAAGCTCCGGACGCCGTCAGCTGGTACCTGCCGCACCTTGAAACATCGCTCGCTCTCATCGAGCGAACCGGCGCGAGTCTTTCTTCCTCCATCATTGACGTAGGCGGCGGCGAATCCACGCTGGCCGATGACCTTCTCTCCCGCGGATATAAGAACGTCACCGTCCTCGATATTTCGGAGACCGCGATCAACGTCTCGAAGCGGCGAATGCGAGAAGCTGCCGTCCATGTTCATTGGCTTGTCGCCGATGTACTCGCTACGGAACAGGAGCCTGGTGCGTTTGATGTTTGGCACGACCGGGCGGTATTCCATTTTCTGACCACCATGGAACAACGTCTCGCCTACGTGCAAAATGTCGCGCGTTCGGTAAAACGCGGAGGTCACGTCATTGTCAGCACCTTCGGGCCGGAGGGTCCAAGGAAGTGCAGCGGGCTGGAAGTCATGCGTTATGACGCGGACTCTCTGCACGATCAGTTCGGCGCGCGGTTTCGCCTGATCGAAAGCTCCCAGGAATTGCACGAGACTCCGCAGGGAGCAACGCAACAATTCTTATACTGCTATTGCCGGGTAGAGTAGGGGACATCGGGCGGCAATCGCGGTCGAAAATCGCTTGACCCTGGAACGGTTCCACCCCTGAGGATATTCTGGTGAGATCCAAAGTCTCCACAACCCAACCCATGCATTCCTCAGAGTTGGCGCGTCTCGCCGGTGTCAGTACGGACACGCTGCGTTATTACGAACGTCTCCGACTGCTTCCCGCAGCGCCACGCTCTGCGGCGGGATACCGGCTGTTTCCGGCGCAGGCACTCGACCGCGTTCGACTCATCCGGGGCGCTCTCGCGATCGGGTTTTCAGTCCGCGAACTAACGACAATTTTCGCGGAACGCGATCGTGGCGGCGCACCATGCCAACGCGTACTCCTCTTGGCCCGCGAAAAACTCGCAACCGTCGAAGGTTCACTCCGTGACTTGCAAATCTGGCGGCGTGAACTGAAAACGACACTTGCGGACTGGGAACGCCAACTCCGAAAGACTCCTCGAGGACAAAGGGCCGGCTTGCTGGAAACGTTTGTTGCTGCTCACCCGAACCGCCAGACGCGCTATTCATCACGGATGCCACTGGCGCGCGGACATCAGAAAAAGGAGAAGTCACAATGAGAGGACTATTCGCCACAGCAGTTTTCTGCCTTGCTGCTTCCGCCGCGCAGGGTCAGACGCCGCCCGCGGCTCAGAACGAGAAACCCAAAGACTCCCAAGCCGATTGCCCGATGCACAAGGCGCACGCACACGATGATCCCGGTTCTTCTGCGATGAATGACCGCGGAGAAAAAGGAATGGGATTTTCCCAGACCACAACGACGCATCACTTCTTATTGAGCGCGGACGGCGGCGTAATTCAAGTCGAGGCAAACGATCCCACCGACACAGCCACCCGCGACAACATCCGGATGCACTTGACGCACATCGTGAAGGCCTTCACCGCCGGCGACTTTGCGATTCCGATGTTTGTCCACGACACCATGCCGCCAGGCGTTCCGGTTATGAAAGAGTTGAAAGAGAAAATTCACTACAAGTTTGAGGAAATGCCGGGAGGTGCTCGCGTGGTGATCGCGACAGCCGACCCCGAGGCTCTCGCTGCAGTTTTCCAGTTCTTAAAATTTCAGATCGCAGAGCATAAAACCGGAGATTCGACGGCCGTCCACTAGCGCCTCCGACAAGCGCATTTGCAAAGGGTTATCTACGCACTTCGCTCAGCGAGTTCTCAAGGCCGGGAGCGACGCGAACTACCGGACCATTCCGAAACAAAGAAGCTGGAGCATCTTAAACTAACTTCTCGTATCGAAAAAGAACCCGTGTGGCGTGCTGTTTAACACGCCTCACAGGTTCGTCTTCCTAATCGTGGTTGCCGTCGCGTCTGCGGAAGCAAGCCGAGCCAGAGATCTGGCACATACCCCGGGTGACGAACACCCCTATTCGTCGAGTCTGCCGAGCCCGAATCTCTTCAAAAGCTGTTTCTTAACATTCGCGGGCAAATCGGATTTCGGCTGCGTAGCTGCGAGATCTGCAACTGACCTGTCGATCCTTTCATTTACAGGGGTTGCCAGAAAGGCGTGGATGTCGCCCGCATGCGGCCCGCTGAGAACCGTCGCCATTCCCACGATTTGTCCGCGCTCATTGATCTTGTCAGCCATTCTTGCGTAGAGGTTGGCACTCTCAGGAAACAGCGTGTTCAGGTCGGTCATCTTGCCGTCCTGATAGATGAAGCCGTGGACCCAGTTGAAGCCGGAGTCCAGCGTGCTTCCCACCACTTGGCCGCGGTTGTTGATCCCGGTGGCTATGGCGGCAAAATCTCCCGGCAGAGTGCCGAGGTTTGTGAGTGCGCCGTTCACCCAAAGCGCGGCAAATATGGTGCCAGGACTATTCACGATCCCAACGATTTGGCCCTGGTGGTTAAGGCCCTGAGCGGTAGCGCCAAATCCGAGGTCTTGAAGCTTAACGGCAGTGTCGTTTTCCCAAGATACGGCGTGAATCGCACCGGCGCAGTTTCCAGTGCCGCCTACGGCGTGGCCCTGATCGTTGATCGCGAATGCAATCCCGTCTGGATCGCGATCTACCGTCGGAAGAGCCCGGACTCTGCCCTTTTCCCATAATACCGGCAATATAGTCTGGAGAGGCTTGGATGGTGAGCATGTAGTGTCATTGACAGTCGTTTGCGCAGTGCCTACGATTTCCCCGCGGTTATTGATATCGCTGGCCGAGCCGTTATTTCCGCCCAGCGTCGGGAGAGCGCTCATGTGGCCGAATTGCCAAAGAAACGGGCGACAGGTATGGTGTGTGCCGAAGCCGCAAATGTCTTCGCCGTCCGGGTCAAGAACGCCCGTTTCGGCCTCACCCACGGCTTGCGCGAAGTCGTTGATGCCGCCCCAGTTCATCCAACTGTTCTGTCCGCCTAGCGTGCCGAGGTCGATCTTGGATTCGCCGATGTTTATCACCGATTGGCCTGGTAAGACTATCGCGCCGGCATTGAGCGAGACCGGATCCATGACACCCTCTTGGGACAACGTCCAGCCGAAACTATTGACGTCCATGGCACAACTGAAATTGTCCTTGTCGTTTACAACGCCCAAATCGACGACTTTGTAGCTCGTCTGAGCTACCGCGTTACTGAAGCAACCCAAAAGAATCGTCGCAACGCACGGTATCCAGAGATTCCGCAACCGTCTAAGCGTGTTCATGTGTCCTCTTTTCCTTCGATGAAAGTCGCCGTGCGAGATGACTGGAGATTTATGTCACGTACCACTCGGCGCTCTAGCAGTTGAGAGCAGCATTGGCTCACAACTCCACAATCCTGCTGAGTGACAACTGAGGAAGCAGGTGGTGTTCCACGTTCACGATGATTACGTGACACAACAGGCCCAATGGCTCAGAGTTCGAAGACGAGTGGCGGAATAACAATTTCCGTGGGCGGCCCACAAACGACGATAGCGACTGTTTCTCCAACTTCTCATACAAACTGGGGAGAAGTTACGAAATTCGAGAACTCCGAGCGGCCAAGACTCAGAAAGAGCATTTCGATTGACTTTTAAAATGGTTTAACATACATACTGGTTGGTATGTCAGTTGCTAACGAAAGGAAGCGAATGGTGCGCGATCCGGAGCGGACACGAGGACGCTTGCTGCAGGCCGCCTTTCGAGAGATTCACAGATCAGGGTTTCAGAGTGCCAGCATCGATACAATTCTCGCCGCCACCAAAGTCACCAAGGGGGCGCTCTATTACCACTTCGAGAGCAAGGAAGCCCTAGGCTACGCGGTCGTCGAGGAAAAGATCGCAAAACTTACGCGCGAAAGATGGTTGATTCCTATGCGTCGCGAGGGGGAGCCCGTGGACATTCTGATCGGCGTTGTTCGGCGGATACCGGATGGGCCTCAAGACGTTCGCGCCGGCTGTCCCCTTCTTCTTCTGTCACAGGAGATGTCGCCGCTGGACGAGCAATTCCGGAAGTTACTGGAGAAAATATTCCTTGATTGGCAGGAGGGTATTGCAACGCTCTTGCGCAGGGGTAAGTCCCAAGGAACAGTTCGCCGCGATGTAAATCCAGCCGAGGCTGCCAGCTTTCTAATCGCGGCGGTCGAAGGCTACGGAACGCTAGCAAAGAATGCTCAAGATGCGAAGGTGTGGAAAGCGGGAATCAGAAATATCGTGGGGTGGCTGAAGTCACTACGGCCGCCCGACAGCTACAAGCGGCGGCTGACCGCCTCGCGAGCGGGCTAAGCGTGTGAAGCGACATCCTTAAAAGGAGAACGAATCATGACGAGGACCGCCACAATGCCGCGCAGGAATTTGCTCGCAGCCGGAGCCTGTGCGCTCGCTGGTGCAGTGGACCTACCCGGACTAACAAGGGCTGGCGGGTTGGGAGGGCCTGGCTCAACGAGCGAGGAGATCATCCGTAAGTGGTACGCGGCGTGGGAAAAGAAAGATTTGGGCACGTTCAATATGCTGCTCGCCGACAATTTCACTTTTTCGAGCGCAGCCGGCGACGACCACATAAGCAAGAGCACTTTCAAAACGCAATGCTGGGACACACAGGTTGATTTCATTGGACACTTTGATCTCGAGCGAATCACCACTGGCGCGGAGGATGCTTTTGTGAAGTATCTTTGCCACACCAAGAACGGTAAATCGTTCCGGAATGTGGAGTATCTCCGCATCAAGAACGGACAGTTGGAATCTATTGAGTGTTATTTCGGCGCACAATCGAGCTTTCCGTCAGCAGTGAGCACCGGACAGAAGTAATTTCAGTTTGGGTAGCAGGAAGTCGAAACGAGAGAGCAAGGGGTTCCTCATGACCGCCCGCGACATTCAGGATCAGAAGACCATTGCAGGTGAGATGGTTGTTCAGCAAGCTGCTCGCGCTAATGCGCACGTTTCAGTTGCCCCGCTGCGGGAAACTACGATCTCCAAGAGTAGGCGGGATTACACTCTTGAATCGACAGCGGACGGGTTCTGTGAAGCTCCAGGTACATCAATGCTTCCCGTAATCCGCGTTGATGCAAACCTCATCCGACAGGCGCCACGAATCGCGTTCAGGACAAAGGGTAGCATCCTACTCTTGGACTTAGCCGACATCTTGGCAGTGCAAGCTGAAGGTAATTACGTTTCCTTGCGACCCCGAACTAATCCCTATTTGGTGCATGAGTCCCTGTCGTCCATGGCGGAGAAGCTCAAACCCTACGGTTTTATTCGCATCCACCGATCGGTCGTCGTGAATATTTCCGCCGTGGAGAAGATCCAACCTTTACCGACCGGGGAGTACAGGCTGCGTGTAAAGGGTGGGAAGGAATACTTGGTAACGCGCACATACAAACACAACCTCAGAGATCTGGCTCAACTATGGGTGGGCTCAGAGCGACTTTGCAGCTAACAGCCAGGAGCGTCAGGGCGAGGCCTAGATTCAATACCAGTAGTTATCACGAGATGCATTCATCGCAGGCTTTACCCTGCAATCCTTCAATCCCCTCTTTCGCGATGATAGGAACCATGATGAGGGCCCCAACTGGGTCGGCCCACTATAGACCAAACAGTATGTTGAGCAGCAATCCGGCCAGCAAGATCGCGGACAAGTAAGTGCAAAACTCTGTTTGCTTGGCATCCGCGTGCATAGCTGAACTGCCCAGCGCACGTCCCACTTTTCGCTTGGCTCGCGAGAGCAGCGGCATGACGATCAACGAGACACACGCCAGAATAATTCCAGGAATGCTGTGATCAGGAGCACGACGAGACCACAGATCCAACGCAGATTCATAGGCGATGTAGGCCGCCAGTAGAAGAAAACATGCGCCCACAATCCTCAGTGCCCGCCTTTAGTTTAGTTCGCGGCGGCGCACTTCTGAATCAACCGACATCCGCCAGAGTAAGACCGACCCTGACGTCACTTCGATGAAGCTGTCGATTCCAAAACCTACGAGCGAAATGCTTCCGGCGACTGCGCCTGCGACAACCGCCACCAAACCTTCGAAGGCATTCCACGTGATAGTGAAATATTCAAGTCTTCGCCCGCGGTTCACTACTGCCATTCGCTCTAGGATTGCGGCATCGACCATATCTGGAGTGTACTACGGCATCGAATCCTGGCTGAGACTCGGAAGCGCCCATAATGGACTTACTATACACGCGGCCAAGTCGGACGGGAAGGCCAGTTTAGGAGCCAAGACCATGCCCAATGACACAATCCTTTGCTGGAAATCGACACTCACTCCAAGCGGTCATGTCACTGTTGCAGACTACAAGATTTGGCAATCGGAGGGTGAACGAAGCAAGGACAAGATCGCTGAATTCTTTCGGGAGCGCGTACGGGAGAGGTACATCGAACCAGTCATGGCATTGAACTCTGACGAGAAGAACGGCTTCGCGATTATGGCATTGTCATGCTTGCTGATTGAAGCCTATGAAACTTTTCGACAAGGTTGGCGGTCATCAGACGGGAAAAGTAAAAAGGCGTTCGGTTACTTCTTTGATCGCGAAGATTTGTTTTTGGATTTCAGACCTTGCGCCGAGGAGTTCTGGAAAAACATTAGATGCGGAATCCTTCATCAAGGGGAAACCACAGGCGGTTGGCAGATTACAAGAGCAAACAGAGAGCCATTATTTGATTCAAGGACACATACTGTCCACGCAACAAAGTTCCACACACTAATTGCTGACGTGATCGACAAGTATCGAACCGACTTGAAGGCAAACCCGCTCACCACTGACATTTGGAAGCACTTCACAACAAAGATGAAAGCCACCATTGATCACTGCAAGCCGTAAGCCAGAGCCTTACTTTTCACTGAGTGGGGCGGCCTCCCCTAGAAGATCCGTAATTTCTATTCCAGCCTCTTTGTCCATGCGGAACCCGATCTGCAACAACCCCGCGTTAACAAACGATTCCACGACACGATAGGGCATCGCCGTTTCTGGAAAGAGATTCCCGATAAGTATCCTTATCTCTCCGTCCGGGTCGAGGCTGCCGACATTCCAAATCGTATTTGTACCTTCTGCGTTACCTGGTTGAAGTCCTTGTCTGATGGCATATGCCATAGCGAACATCGCGGCATCTTTTTGGTCACGGAAAAAGCCTTTATCCATGATTCGTTCCATTACGGAACGATTTTCAGCTGTCAATCCAATCGTCTTTTTGTCCTCAGTCATATTCTTTCAAACCGCTTTCTCAACGGTGGAAAAACGGGCGGAGTGTCGAACGATCCTATATTCGCTACGCAGCCCGCCCTTTAGCTCATTGCGAGCAAGCTTGGGCTCGAGCTCAGATTCATACACAAAAAGCAGAACCTGGCTGGCCATATTAGGCAGCGTGTGAATTACTCTTCTTGTGTGAACGCTATCGAGACGACCAAACGGCGAATCCATGATGATCGGTCCGCGCAAGGGAGCATTCTTTTGGAGTGATCCCATAAGGGAGAGGGCTACCACATGCTCAGCGCCGGCCGAGCGCACTGGAATGCTGTTTCCATCTTTGTGGACGATGGTCAGTCCATAACTGTTGTTTATGCTAAGACCGGCGTAATCTGGTTCACTAGTAAGTTGCAGGAAAAGCTCAGTCGCGTCTTTCTCGACTTTTGCCTTCAATTTATCGCGGTAAACTTTCACGCCTTCGTCAAAAAGATTCCGAAGACCTTCCGAGATTTCACGTCGCTTGCGCTCCTTCTGCAGGTCGCTCCCACCTTTCTTAACAAGCTCCGTTTCAATCCTGATGATGTCCGTGTTTATCGTCGCTAGAGCGTCGTCTTGAGCTTTGAGCCCTTTTTCAACGATGGCGATTTCCTGCACGGCTTTCTCGTACTCCCCATAGATGCGCCGAAGTTCGCTTTCGTCGAGGCCTTCGGTCTGTTCCTTTAGGTCGCGAAGCCGATCTTCGGTAGTCGTCTTCGTAACTCGGAAGTCGTCGATTGCAATTGAGATTTCTTGAAGGACGGCAATAGAATTGTCAGCTTGCTGCTGGCTGAGATGGGAAATCCGGGTTTCCAGCTTGTGAATCTCCCCATCAAAATCTATGTCTTGGACTCGAGACCCTAATTCTACCAAGCGCTCTTCAAGACGTTGTTTCGTATGCTCAGTTAATGGCTGTTCACAGAGCGAACAGTTTCCGTTAGAGAGTGCTCTTCGGATCGCATCCGTTGTCTCCACTTGAACTAATCGCCGCGTGGCCTGCTCGCGCAGATCACGGAGTTGCCCCACTATTTGCTCGCGCAAGGCCGTAATTTTCGGTGCAAGAATACTTCGCCATGCTGTGGTCAATAAGTTCTTGCGTCGCTCCTCCCTTTCCTCGATCTTAGCCTCGAGGGTGCTGATTTCTTCCTGGAGACGTTCCCGTTGTCCCAAGAGGGCTCTTAATTGTTCCTGCTTTTTGGCTTGTTCTTCCCTCGCCGTCTTGGTGACCTTCAGCCGCTCGAGGTCTTGCCGGAGGCGCGCGCTTTCCTGCTGCATGGCTTCTCTTCGACCGAGTAGTTCTGCATGGAGATTACCCAGTTGTTGAGTCTTTTGATTGCGTTGTGCTGCTTTTGCTTCTTGGTATTGAGCTAGCTGATGTAATTGGCTCAAGTCCGCCCGACCATTGGTCAGGACGGGAACTCCAAGAATCCGTTCAATCGCGTCCTTGATCTGACGGCCCATGTCGCTCTCGCTCCGCAACAATTCCTCGTATTGCTGGAGTAGTTCGCCGTCGAACAGAAAAAATCGGGAGACTGTTTCGGGCATGATTCTGCCGAGTTCCAATGTTGCCTCGTCTGGCCCCATCGCAGACCCGTTCTTGGTAAGGAAGGATTCCTCGATGTAGTCCACGTCTGACATTGGGCGAGCTATCCCTGGCCTCACCCGACATTCTCGCGTAAGTTGATACGCATCGCCGTTTTGTTCGAAGGCGAGAACTACGTGAAATCCATACTTACCCGAGGCAGCGCTCTCCCAATTGCCTATTTGGTGCAGTTGAATTTCTCCTGATCCACGCGTCAAGACTTTTCCAAACAGAGCATATCGAATAGCGTTGAGCAGGGTCGTCTTGCCGCGCATATTTTCGCCATAGACGATTACTACGCCATCCTCTTTCGGAAGTTCAATTTCTTGCTCACCCTTGAAAGGTCCGAAATCGCTGACTGTAATGCTGCGTATTTTCAACACTGGTCGTTCCCCGATGACGTGTTCAAATGACGTTCGAGCGCCTGATTCACTCGCTTAAACGCCTCTGCTCTGTCTTCGGCGAAGTCGGTCTCTATGGACACGATCTCTTTCACAAGATCCGCCGGAAGATTGGGGTAACGCGTCTGACGCAGTTCCAAAATCGTAGAAAGAATATCCATGTGGGCTTCAGTCTTCCTCGTATCCAGACACGGCAAGATCCTCGTAGTCCAACCCGAAACGCAATGCAATTCGTTCCAGGTCAGTAATCGATGATGGGTTCAGAGCGTTTCTACCAAACTCTATAGCCCTTGTCATTTCTCCTGCAAGAAGATCCACACCGGGGTCGTCATCACTTGTCGTCAAGGGTACTACTATGGCGTCATGTACGAAAGCCACGGCCTTCCCGTCGGCTCTACGAAGCACGCGTCCTCTTCTTTGAATGAATTCCCTTGGATTTCGTGAGGATGCAAGTATTAAAGCGTGGCTGACAGAAGGAATATCTACACCTTCATCGAGGCAACGTATTGAAACAAGGACTCCTCCTTGGTGATCGAAGAGTCGTAAAGTTTGAACGCGGTCGCCGCTCATGGCGGAGTGATATTCGCTCGCTTCGATTCCGCCCTTTCGCAATTCCGAAATAACTTTCTGTAGCTGCTCCAAATTGTCGCAGTAGACGATCCATCTTTGGCCCTTCTCATAATATTCAAGGAGCACCTCGCGAGCGAGGGGTACTTTGCGCTCCGCGCCCTTCAAGATTCGCGCCCGCTCAATGAGCAGTCGTTTCAGTGGTTCATTGTCCGTCTCACCCTGTTTCTTGGCGTTACGAGCGGCATACTGCTTAATCCTTCGAGTAAGGTCATGCCAGGCATCCTGCTCACCTGGTGACAATTCAACTGGATGGACGTAGTACAAATATGGTGTGAGTGCATTCGATTCGATGGCATCTTTGAGAGTGAACGGTGGAGGAATAATTCCATCGAAGTATCCTAATATGGCATTTGTTCCAGTCGGATCTCCAGCGCGGCGAGGTGTCGCGCTGAGGCCCATACGTGGCCCGGTTTCGAAGCTCAGAATCTTAAGGTGTTCGATACTGCCGAGACGATGAACTTCGTCAGCAACCATGAACAGGTGCTGACCTTGTCTTAATATCTCTCGAAAGTCATCAGAAGCTGCTGTTTGCATAGTAGCTAGGATGATGCGAGGCCGAGTTCCCGGTCGGGACCATGGCCCAACAAGACTCTCGCTCCTCCATCTCACATGGCCAGCGCCACAAATGAGCAACTGCGGTTCTAGGTCAGCGAGGGTGGTGGAGATTTCATCTCGCCACTGTGCGACTAGGATTTCGCTTGGCACCAAAATCAAAGCGATCTCCTGCTTTTTCAATGCATCCCTGATTGCGCAGAGGGCGGTAAAAGTCTTTCCGCTCCCTGTAGCATGTTCGAGAATGCCGCGCCGTCCGCGTCTCTCCCATTCCTGCAAAGCCTGGCTCTGGTGTGGTCGAAGCGTTCGCGGCGCTCCGTGTCCAGATTCCGTAAAGCGTTTCGCTGCTTCGATTTCGCGACAGATTTCATCAACGAGATCGGGCCATCCCTTTATGTCAGCTGCGCTAATCAGCTCCTCCCTAGCTATTTCTGGAAATGCCCGGACCGTAACCCCACTGAATTCACTCTTCCAAAGCTCTTCGAAATAAGCCTTTTCCTGATTTACGCGTTGAGATTCCCGCGCGTGCTCCCACGAGACAAAAACATCCACCGATTCAAGGTTGCCATCGGCAGAAAGGCCCGCCCAGGTTTCGTTCATCGATCCCTTGAACACTACCGTGTTGCCATTTCCGTCGCGAAACAAGCCCAACTTTTCGTGAAAGATCCGCTCGTGGCCAGGAATCTTTTCCATGAATGCGACGCGAAATTCGATAACGCCCAGTGCCACAAGCGAGGCCAATACCTTCGTCGGTTTGTAAAGGAACGGACTCGCCACCATTGACTGTATTTGCTCTCGAAGACGCGTCGCATTTTCTGCTTCCATCCGAGAGCTATATCCCTCGCTAATCGCTTCGACATCATGCGGGGAGAGAACCGGTGAACATATGAGTCTCATTTTGCTGCCTCGGGAGACAAAATCTCGCAGCGTCGGCCAAGAGATTACATAGATTGCGCTATTGAAGAATCCCACCGCGCGGTCATATCCCGTCGCTTCTGACATGCAAGGCATGTAAAACTCGGAGGCAATATCGTCTAGCCCCTTTCGGTAGCCGGTTTTCAATTGAAGCTCCGAAAGGCTCATTCAGCGTCTCCCGCAACGCGCCTGAGAAAAATGTTGTATCGCTCGATAATCACATCGGCTAGATGATCCGGCCTCGCGGTCAAAACAACTTCCGTTTGGTCCGTTCCCAGATGGCGGCTCTGACGGCCAATCTGTCCAGCAAAAGCTTCAATAATTGTCTCTGCCTTTACTTGAACATTTCGTGAATAAGCAAAGTCTTCGTACAGCGCTGCGTCCCACAGGACAAAAACATCCATTTCATTTTGATACCCAATGAGCAATGGAATTCTTCCGCCCGAGTGGTCAAAGTTTCCTCGTTGCCCCCTTGCTTGGCCCGGAACAATTAGCTGTATCTTGTGTTCACCTGTTGCCCGTCCACCTGGCGGAACCGTCGCATTGTAAACATATAACCGAACTCTCGAAGGAAGCGGATAGCGAAGGTCGAGGTTCAAAGGTTTTTGGGTGATGTCGGTGTGGCTGACTACGCGATTCCCTAGAGCGTCCAAAACGTGTTCGTGGAGTTCTTGTGTGCTATCGCGGTTGCCCTGGGAGGCTACCACTGTCATTCGAATGATACGTTCATTTGTACGGGCTCCGGAAGACTCTGGAACAATCTCTCCCAGATCGCTCGGACCTCTGAGTAGTCGATGAAGCGGGAAGTTCCGTTTGAAGCGAGCCTCCTCATGACTTCTGCATGAACCCCCTGCAACCCACGCCGAACAACATTTTTTTCACTCGCGACTGCGGCAACCAAATCTTCAAGATCAAACTCCGGACGCCTTGTTAGTGGTCTCCGTGTCCTAGTTTTCAATTCGGGTTTCCGAAGATTAAAAACAACATCAAAATGAGCAACATCTTCCGACCCCGCGCGGCCCTTATATCCCTTGTGGCTTTGCTGCCGTCGATCCAGCGAGGTAGCCTCGTGAAAATCAAATCCAGCTTCGGCTGCAGAGTTCCGAATTGCATGCCAGATTTTCGCATCTGTATTGTGGAAAACTACCGTTGCCCATCCTCCAGGCTTTAGAACTCGTGCCATTTCGCGCATCGCACCGGCCATCAAATCCGCATAAACCTCGAGAGACTTACCACCTGCAGCGACCGAAAGAGATCGGTTTACGACCGCTTCCTTGTCGAGATTCGTGAGTCTACCAAGCCATGCTTCCCAGATTAAGTTACAGTCGGCGTAGAAGATGTTCGAACCAAATGGAGGATCGGTGAACACGTAATCGACAGACGAATCTTTGACCGCGGATAAATTAGTTGCACTCCCAAGAAGCAGGCTCGGCAAATCGGCCTCACGCGGTCGATAGTTCCGATAATATCTCTGCAACTGATTAATCTTGTTTCGCATCACCTCAAGTACGTTCACCTCGGAAGATAGCTGAGGAATATAAAGCGTCCCAGTTAGAGGGCGTTGCCCGCCGCGAGCGTTAAAGCGCCTCATCCTTGTTCCATGCCACGCTGTGTTAGTAAAGGCGAACGCAAGGGCTCGCTTAACTCGGTCGTCCGAAATGCCCATGATCTCGTGCCATAGGAGTGAGAGCGCCTCCAAATTTCGCGCTGTATAAAGGTCAGGTACCGACGAGACTCCTTTAAGGTGCAGCGCGCATCGGAGGTGCATCTCGCGATCGGGTCCGAGTACAGTGCGTGGAAACCAACCTTCAATTGCGTCCCGCCTGAAGCTAAGCGCACGCCGCACATCTTCCGGGGACGCAGCTTTTTCATAACGACGCCCCGAAGGTACTTCATATGAAATCCACGCGGGAAAAGATCCTAAAGTCTCCAGCCCGGAACGCCGCAATTCTTTGCCGCATTTCGGGCAGTTGATCGTACGGCCGATACGACCTGATTTTCTGTCGACTGCATCCCATAGTAAGAACTTGCTTGAACACTTTGGGCATCGGTGTTTCGTACTCCAAAGAGTCCAGTGGACGATACCGGCGGTGCCATCTGTATGCACAGTGCCATACAACTCATCAAGGCGTGGTCCAAGTCGCTCCTCCAACTGTCGAAAAGCATTCGCCAAAGCTTCCGGCTCGCATGGTCGCGTGTGATTCCAGGAAAGATGTATAGCCGCAGGAGATAGATCATTTAGGATCGCTCTTCTTCCACTGAGTGCAGCAGCGACGCCAGTCATCCCTGAGCCGCAGAACGGGTCCAGAACTACATCTCCGGGCTTCGTATAGTGTTCCAGAAATGGTGCAATTGATTCGGGGGGAACCTTAGTGTGATAGCTGTGGGCAAGATAAAAAGTGCTATTCCTCCCGCCAGGAATACGCATCATCGGGATAGCCCGCTTCTGACTTGAACCCGAATGTCCATCAGGCAAATCGCTCAGCGAAGACAGATACCCCTTCATGAATTCTGGAGGAGTTTCACTTGTCTTCCTCATCGATGATGGTGCCGCCCACCCGCCGTCTTCCTGACGCGCTCCCAAGTCCCTACATCGAGCCTCAATCATCGGCATAGTGATCCCAGAAACTGAATAGTTCGCCTGGACCACACTGCGGATAGCAGCTGAATAGACTTCGTCGGTACGACGGAGTCCTTCAGATAGTGATTCGCGTATCGCTTGATCGACTAGGCTCGCCGGAGGAGGATACGGTACGGGCGCCGTTACCGTCTTATTACGATGCTCTAAGCAGAGGATCAAATCCAAGCAAGTAACATTCTCTTTCCCTGTGATTCCCTTGACTCCTTTAATTGAAGGCTGTCCCTTATTCAGAACGTGAACGCTCAAAGTCGAAAATCCGGCATCCACTAAAGCCTTTTGTACCGCATGCCAGACTTGATCGTCGGAATTGGAGAATGCAAGAACTGCACGGCCGCCTGGTTTTAATACCCGGGCGGCATGAGTAAAAGCGTCCTTCATCAATGCAGAATAATCGTCTAGAGTTTTCCCCCCCGTTGCGGCTGAACGATGCTTGTTTACAACTATTTCCCCGCTCTCTTCAGTGAGGTTTCCCAGCCAGGATTCCCACAGAAGTGACGAATCAGCGTAGAAAATATTCGAGCCAAACGGAGGGTCCATGAAGACCATGTCTACAGAACAATCAGGCAGACAATCCAGGTCAGTGGCCGAATGCTGGAATACCTGGGCTCTCGCCGCGGTTTTCGGGAAATTCCGGTAATAACGCAAAGCGTCTGCCGCTTTGCGCTTGAAGAGGCTCCAGACGTTCCATTCATATCGAAGGGATGAAATATATAACGTCCCGGTCATCACATTGGTTGGACGCTTGGCATTCCATTGGTATCGTCGGGATGCTCGATTGACGCAGGCCGTAAAGGCAAACAACAAGGCTTCACGCACGCGGCCCTCAGAACTCCGCACGATGACGTGTCGCAGTGCAGCTAGAGCGTGAAAATTTCGGCGCGAAAAGAATCCTGACACATCCGAAATACCCATGGCACGGTGCCCTGCACGCCACATTTCGCGTTCCGGTCCGAAGGGAATCGATGGGGTCCAATAGGGAATTGGTGCCGATGATGCTTCGTGAATGAGTGCGAGCTCCTCAGGGGTTGGGGTATGTGACTGGATTCGGTTGCTTCCCGAAGAAGTGTGGCTCACAACAGGCTCTTCCCCGATCCACTCCATATCAGTCTTCCTAAAGCGTTCGGCGCAATGCACGCAACTGAGCCGGTCACCATCTATCAGACCCGTCTTTTGTACTGCTTCCCAATACACGATTCGACCTTCGCACGAAGGACAACGATAAACGTCGCTCCACGTCGTGTATTCCACAATAGAATCGGAACGCAACGGCCGGTAGAGCCATGCAATGGTCGGCATAACCATCTTCTCAACTTGATTCAAGGCCTCCGCAAATCCTTCAGAGTCGCATGGTGTCGTGTAATTTCGGGATATATGAACGGCGGCGGGAGAGAGGTCGGACAACAGCGCGTTTCGTCCTTCCATTAGAGCCGCTACTCCTGTCATTCCGGAGCCGCAGAATGGATCAAGAATCACCTCGCCCGGCTGCGTGAAGGCGCGGATAAAAGGAACTATTGCCTCAGGAGGGACTTTCGTATGATAGCTATGCGCTCGATATGAAGACGATGTCTTAGTGACATCGATTCGTTCTGGTGGTCGCACCGTTCCACGTTTTGCCGCCAATCCGGTCTTCGGCGACGGTAGGATTTCAGGTGCACGAGGGTAAGAGACGGGATTCCCTTCACTACGTTGACGAACCGCCGCTACACCCATTGCTGCGTCAGCCGCGAAGACATCTCGCACATCTTCTGGTAAACGACCAGAACTGAGAACTAGAAGGTCTGGCGGGAGTTGAAGCACCACGGCGAGTTTGGCAATTTGCTCATCCGTTGGCTGACGCTTACCTGATTCGATATGGCTAAGCAGCGACTTGCTCACACCGAGGCGATTCGCGAGATCACTCTGGGAAAGATCTAGCTGTTCTCGGCGATAACGAATGGCGGTGTGCGCGGACCAAGGCATCGGGACCACCAGAGATTGTACCCGTTGACAGGTTTTGTCAACCCCGCCTCCGGGCACATGTCTTCGCAATTTGTTCGCCTCTCAGTATAACAGGACAAAGTGCAGTCGAACGAGTTTTTTTTCGGTTCAGAATTCACTCATTTTTGAGTTAGATTGTCGGACAATATTGAAATGCTTAAAGCGAGAGAGGTCTTCTCCGAACAGAAATCTTAAATAGCAAAAAGTGGGAGAGGAAAAAAGCGTGCCAGCAACGCAACCAGTCATCTTAGTAGATGCAATATTGGAAGCGATTCAAGAGTCAGGACATTCTGCAATCTTGATTTCTGGCATCCGACAACATCCGCGCAAATTCTTGATAACAGCACCCGATGGCGGAGAGACATTCCTCTTTGTTTATGCTTGGACTTTGACCCACGGAGGGCGGACCCGCCTTCCTGACGAATACCGCATTCAAATCACATCAGTCCAGTCCCCGCTCCACCTACGTTGTCCGACCTTAATGGAAATTGACTCTGTACCGACGCGCAATTCGCCGACATCACCCGCGTTGCAGTGGACTTCGAATTTGCGGTTATCTTTAACGCTCAATACATCGACAATTTTTTCCACGACACCCTCCACTCAATAAGAGCCAAATCATTTGCCTTCCTTACGGCCACTGGAAGGCTTGATCTTGTATTTCAACAGGCGATCAATGGAGCCGGCAGCCTTGAGCTGTTCGAAGCCCCATTCTAAAATTACCTCGCCCACATTGCCCAACTTGCGCTTCTCACGCGCGGCGAATTCCTCGAGCTCCGTTCGCAAAGCTTGCCGAACCCGTACACTGATTTGTGCTTTCCACTCACCCATTAGCTGCCTTAATACGTCACGAAGTGTAGATAAACAACGGATACATCGTCTGGTGACGCCGCCGCGTGTGCCTTATTTGCGTGGTGACGCTGCCAACTCGATCTGAGTCATGAGCATGTGTCACTACAGCGCCTTGAACGCATGCCCTTCTTTCATGCCTTTCCATCGTTCCCTTTCTCCACATCCTTTAATTTCGACTCGTAGGCCAGCATCAGCCGATAGGGCGTGATGCCCATGCCAGCGGAGAGTGTGCAGATTTCCTTGAGTCCGAAATCACCGCCGTCGATGGTCCCTTCTTCGATGCTGGTGAGGACGGCCAATTTTATCTTGGCTTTCTTCGCAAGTTGCTCCCTCGTGATGTTCCGCAGTTCTCGCATCTGGACAACTGCTTGCCCGAAGCAGCGGACGTGGAGAGCCGATTCGTCGCCCTTCGTCATAGTTCGCCATCTTTCTCGTTCTTTACGAATGTCTTGAGATGCTTCCAATTACCTGACTTCCAGTCGGACAGGTCAGCCATGCGCAGCGTCAGGGCGCATTCGATCTGCCAGCACAGTTCCGTCTTGTCTTGGAAGCGGACGCGAATGAACAGCCGACCCTCTGCGAAGTTGTGTTCGGCTAGCTCCACGACTTTGCCTTTGACTCCGGGATACTGTTTTCCACTCTCGTAAGCCATAAGTCGTTTCTCCTATCCGAGTTTGTCCGGCATCCACGGAAAGGCGATTTTGAAAAGAGCGACAAATTGCTTGCGCGGCAAGAGCATCGACAAAAGGAAGACGGCCATCATGGTGATGAAAAGACAGGTCACCAACTGCTCGAATGAAGTGGGCGCAGGAATGTCATCGGGTGGAAAAGGAGCAGGAAATTGAAGCATCAGCATTGTCCTCTCGCATGGGAATGCGCGGGACACGCCGACCGTATTGTAGAATGCGTCTCAGCCATCGATGCCTCGTTTACGCGAGCACGGTGGTCAGGGGCGCGTCCGTGTTACTAGCACGAGCGCGTCCCGCTGATATTTATCATAGCACAAGTGTGCCTTTTATTGTATGGCACACAACTGTCGGTGGACTAGAAAAAGATGTCCATCCACACTCGCGAGAATGGGATCTGATCGGACTCTCGTCGCGCTCGCCAAGCGAATCAAGGAGCTCCGCCTCCACAAGGGCATAAGCCAAGAGGAATTAGCTCATCGCTCTGGCCTGAGCCGCACAGGCATGGGATTCCTTGAGACGGGGAAGCGCTGGCCGCGCCTCGACACGTTGACGAAGGTAGCCGACGGACTGAATATCAGTGTCGATGAATTGTTGAAAGGCGTGCACAAGCCTAGCAAACGGCGGTGAGCGGCGCGTGACCTTCAACTCAAATCGAAGAGCGAAGGTTGCTGTCCCATTCGCCGAGGCCCCTGGACTTTAGGCAGCGTCTCAGGACCCCACAGGCTACGGAACAATTCTACGGTTGCCGGCCCATTCCCCGCGTAGTGATTATTTGCAAAAGCCAAGATCATGATGCGGCGCTCGTGCACTTTCTTTAAGAGATTGACCCATTCGAAAAGCTCGCCTTGCCGATCAACAATCACCTTGTCCCACGTCGTGGTTTTTTCCTCGATACCCTTGCGGTCGCCAAGCCAGCGAACATAGGTGAAGTCAGCGGTAATCAAGTCGAGATCGTTTTTCAGCTCCCACGGTCTGGGCATCCAACTTTGGTCAATCAGTGCCAGCGCTACACCGTGCTCCCGAAGCACATCCACAAATCGACGATCCAGCCAATCCTTGTTCCGAATCTCAACCGCGAACCTGTAATCCTTGGGAAGTTTTTTCAGGAACGGCTTCAGCCGGACGAGAAATTGCTCTTGGGTCTTGAATTCAGAACTCTTGAATTTGCCGAATTGGAAGAGCAGCGGTCCTAGCTTTTCGCCAAGAGCATCCATAGCAGTCAAAAAGTTGTTCAGATCGTCGTCGCAGCCTACCAGCACTCTGTCGTGTGTGATGACTTGTGGGACCTTCGCAGCGAACAGAAAGCCTGGCGGGGTCTTCGCATACCAGTTTTTCACTGTAGACACTGCGGGAGTTGCGTAGAACGTATTGTCCAATTCCACCGCATCGAATCTCGTCGCGTAGAAAGAAAGATACTCCGTAGACTTCATCCCCTTCGGATAGAAACTGCCCGCCCATCCTGCTGCTGTGAAAGCAGAAGTCCCAATACGAATGTCTGTCATGTTCCCGCGATTTTACACCGAGAGAGCTAGTCCATCCCATCCGAAGCTTTGACAGATGATACATTGATTAGGATTTAACCTGGAGCCTGTGACTAGTTTTTGGTTTTCGGAGGCTGAATGGCGCGAATCAGGCATATTCTCATAGAGAATTTTAGAACCATTAAGAACTTTGAATGGTTTCCATCCGCCGGAGTCAATTGTCTAGTCGGCGCGGGCGATAGCGGTAAATCGACAATACTTGACGCCGTTGATTACTGCTTGGGGGCCAGACGGAGCGTGCCGTTTAATGATGCGGACTTCTTCGAACTGGACGTCAGCAAACCTCTGAGGATTTCAATCACGCTCGGTGAACTCGATGATTCCCTGAAGACGCTATCGTCCCAGTCCGCGCGAAGCTGCGCTTCTCCACGCTGATCGTCCTTCCCGATGACGAGGAGATCCTTGACTTCACCACCGGCGACAAAGATTTCTGGGTCATCAACGGCGCGCACAACCTCTGTTACGTTCATCCCGCTCAGGCCGGCATCCGCAGCAACTTGAATCTCATCACCGCGGCTGGCCGTGTCTATTCATTCGT
>Ga0210384_10001711_pt1 | contig 28694 bp, 28 predicted proteins | sample IncBWH2MmetaG_FD_160574 | JGI IMG/M metagenome (GOLD analysis project Ga0210384, IMG submission 160574) | Forest soil microbial communities from Barre Woods Harvard Forest LTER site, Petersham, Massachusetts, United States - Inc-BW-H-2-M | ecosystem: Environmental > Terrestrial > Soil >...
CAGAACGGTCCTGTGATTCTAGTCGGCCACTCGTACGGTGGCGCTGTCATCACCGAAGCCGGCAATGATCCGAAGGTCGCTGGACTGGTATATATCGCCGCCTTTGCGCCCGACAAGGGTGAGTCCGTATCCACACTGATCAAAAATACGCCGCCTGGCGCGCCGGTGCTACCGATCCTACCGCCCGTGGACGGCTACTTACTATTCGACAAGGCCAAGTTCCCCGCGTTCTTCGCCGGCGACGTGAGCCCCGAGAAGGCAGCATTCATGGCCGACTCGCAAGTGCCATGGGGTGTGAACGCGCTGAACGGCACGATCAGTGAGCCGGCATGGAAAGCGAAACCTAGCTGGTACCTGGTTACGACCGAGGACAAGATGATTCCACCCGACGCCCAGCGGCAGATGGCGAAGCGCGCGGGTGCGATGATCGTCGAGGTCAAGGGCAGCCATTCGACTTACGTATCGCACCCGCAAGCGGTGGCGACTGTGATCGAAAAAGCCGCCAAAGGCGCGCTGGCTGTAGTAACACGCTAACTCGTGGAACGTGCGCCGGAGAATTCCCCACGTGGAATTCTCCGGCGCACTTAGCCGCTTAGCACATCGCTCGCTGAAGGAGGACAACCATCATGCGTGCAATGAGAGCAGAAGGATTCAGCGGTTACAAGGATTTGAAGCTAGTCGACATTCCAAAGCCGGCACTCTCGGATGGCCTGGTACTGGTAAGGATTACAGCGGCTGGGGTCACGCCACTTGACCACACCATTCTATCGGGGGGACACCCACGCGCGAAAGCGCCGCTGGTCTTGGGAGGGGAGGGAGCGGCCGTGGTGGAGGAGGGAGGCGGAACGTCGTTTCCTGTCGGTTCACGCGTCATGTTTGCCGGGCCATATGGCGTTTCAGAGAACGGGGCCTACAGTGAGTGGCTTGCTGTCCGAAAGGAGAATCTTTGCTTGATTCCCGACAACATCGAGGATATTTCGGCCGCCGGGGTTCCCGTTGCCTATCTCACCGCCCAAATGACACTGAGCCTTGCAGGATTTGCGAAGGGCAAAACGGTGCTCTCGCCTGCGATTGGAGGTTCGGTCGGAAACGCAGTCACTCAATTGGCGCGCGCGCAAGGAGCGAAACATGCGATATCAACGACAACTAATCATGCGAAGGCACAACAAGCACGTTCTCTGGGCTTCGACGAGGTGATCGACCTTTCTGTGGAGAAGCTACGCGACGGCGTTCGTCGGATCACGGAAGGTTATGGCGCCGACATCGTGATCGACGCAATCGGCGGAGAAATCTTGAGCGAGGCTCTTGGCACGCTCGCGCTCGGAGGAAGCCTGACTACGTTGGGCTACGCCGCGGGGAGCAAGTCAACCATCGACGTCACGGATCTGATCTGGAAGCGCGCGAGTATGAAGAGCTTCTCCCTGTTCGCACAACCTGCGGGGGTATGGAGCGCCGCATGGGGCGTCATTATTCCATTGCTTCAATTCGGCGCGGTCAAGCCCATCGTGGCAAAGACGTTCCCGCTGGCTGAAGCGGCGGATGCTCTGCGTTACCTCGTTGAGGGCCGCCCTTTCGGCAGGGTCGTACTCACAATCTGACGCCCCGATCAGTGAAGAGAAATACATGTGCAAGTTGGGCGTCAAAGGATAGACACATGGGCAAGCTTGACGGAAAAATCGCGGTCGTTACTGGGGGCAATAGCGGCATCGGCCTTGCGACCGCGAAGCAGTTTGTCCGCGAAGGCGCCTACGTTTTCATCACCGGACGCCGGAAGGCGGAGTTGGATGCCGCCGCGAAGGAGATCGGAAGAAATGTCACCGGCGTGCAGGGAGACGTATCGAACCTCGCCGACCTCGATCGCCTCTTTGACCAAATCAAGCGGGAGAAGGGCAAGCTCGACATCGTGTTTGCGAATGCCGGTGTCGCCCGCTATGCCGCGTTGGGCGCCATCACGGGGGAGTTCTTCGATTCGATTTTCGATACCAACGTAAAAGGCGTAGTTTTTACGGTTCAGAAGGCGCTGCCTCTGCTGCCCGACGGCGCATCCATCATTCTCAATGCGTCGATGGTTGGCAGCAAAGGACTGCCTGCATACAGCATCTACTCCGCGACTAAGGCGGCGGTGCGTTCGTTCGCGCGGACATGGACGACCGACCTAAAGGAACGCCGCATTCGAGTAAACGCAGTGAGTCCAGGCTCAATCGACACGCCCGCATCGCGTGATTTGCTGGCTTCTTCAGAGGTGGGCGAGAAACGCAAGAAGATGATCGCCGAAAGCGTTCCGCTCGGAAGGTTCGGAACGCCCGATGAGACTGCCAAAGCCGTGGTGTTTCTGGCGTCGGACGACAGTAGCTACATCACGGGAATCGAATTGTTTGTGGATGGTGGATTCGCGCAAGTGTAGAGTCATCGGTCCTCTCACAGTGACCCTCCAGAACTATGAGAAGGAACTGATCGAAGCGGCTCTCGCGGAAAGCAATGGAAAAGTTGCTGGGTCAAATGGTGCCGCTGCCAAACTTGGAATTCCGCGGTCGACGCCAGATATGAAAATCAAACAACTCAAGATAAAGAAATACAGCATCCAGTAAGATCCCTCTTTCAAAATCCCCAAAATCCGGCATTTTCGTCAAATTGCGTCACGCGATTTTCCGTTTCGAGCTCTGTTTTCAGTGAGATCCAATTGGCTACTCGGTTGCACTTCTCGTGATCGGTGCTCGGATGTAGGGAATGCAGTCCAGGCGCGGCTGCGTCAAGTGAGCTACCGATATGAGTTCACCAGTTGTTTTGCGCCAGGGTTGCAAACGGGGCGGATCGGTGAACTTAAAAAAAGGGGAAACGAATATGAAGAGTCTTAAAGACGCGGTGGCCGTCGCAGCGGATGCCATGCATGTGATTTTGGGGGCGAGCGGGAACACCGGCTCAATCATCGCCAATTCCCTGCTAGCGGAGGGCAGGAGGGTGCGCGTCATGGGGCGCGACGCGGGGCGACTACAGCGCTTTGTGCGCAAAGGCGCGGAAGCGTTCACGGCCAACGTGAGCGACGCGGCTGCGCTCACCAAAGCCTTTAGCGGCGCGCGCGCGGCATACTTGATGTTGCCGCCAGCGAAATCCCGCGAGGACCAGGAGCGAGACAGCGATGCGATCGCGAAAGCCGTGAAGGAGTCCGGCCTGCCCTACGCCGTCCACTTGAGCAGCTACGGAGCGCAGGTTCCGGAAGGCACCGGGCCAGTCGCGGGGCTGCATTCTTCGGAGCAAAAGCTAAACGCGATCGGCGGTTTGAACGTTCTGCACCTGCGCGCCGCGTATTTCATGGAGAACAATCTGGCGGCGATCGGCATGATTCATGGGATGGGAATCTTCGGAAATGCGCTGCTGCCCGACCTGAAATTGCCCATGGCCGCGACGCGCGACGTTGGCGCCTACGCCGCGCAACGCCTCTGGGACCTCGATTTTTCCGGCAAACAAACCCGCGAACTGCTTGGGGAGCGCGACCTGTCGATGACGGAAGCCACCGCCGTGATTGCGCGCGGTATTGGCAAACCGGATCTGCGTTACGAGCAGTTCCCCTATGACCAGGTGCAGCAGGTGTTGACCCAAATGGGTGTTCCGCCGAAGGGAGCCGCCTTGTACATCGAGATGTATAAGGCCATCAACGCAGGAGTCCTCATTCCGCAGGAGCCGCGTTCGCCAGAGAACACCACACCGACTTCGTTTGAACAATTTGTGCAGGACGTCTTTGCGCCTGCCTATCGTGGAATGACTGCCACCGCTTAGGCTCAGCGACCAAGTGGCACCGTTGGGCCTGATTGCAGGCGAGAAGTTCGGAAGCGGCTTCTGAAAATTGCCGATGGGGAGATTTAGTCATGAATGGAACATCCTCTAAGAGAACAGAGTTCTCCGAGCGCGATAATAAACCGAGGACATACCGTCGTATCGTCACAGGAAATGTAAACGGGAAGGCCGTCGTTCAAAGCGACGAGCCGTTGCCGGCATATGAGTTCAGGACGGTTCCTGGCTACGAGCACACGCTCATCTGGGTCAACCCGGCGACCCCGGATCTCAGCAAAGAGCAAAGGTTTGACAGGTATCCCGACTCCGTCGTTCCGGGGCCTGGCGGCACGAGCCTGCACTTCGTGACGTTTCCGCCCGATTCACTCTTCGCGGATCCATCTTTCGATGGCGGGGCCGCTCGAAACGAAGCATTGGTTCGTCTGAGGGGATAAGCCGACCACTTCGAAAAGAAAGATCCTGGGATGCACCAAACGAACACCGTGGACTACCCGGTTGTCTACGACGGAGAGATTTGGCTGGAGTTGGACGACGGCGAGACTCTGCATTTGAAGCGCGGCGACGTGGTCGTGCAAAACGGTACGCGCCACGCATGGCGAAACAAAGGCACGGAGCCCGTCACCATGCTTATTTTCCTGAACGGCGCAAGAGAAAGACAATGACCAAAAAACTCGAAGGCAAGACCGCCGTCATCACCGGGGGCACAGAAGGGATTGGGTTGGCTACGGCAAAGCTTTTCGTCAAAGAGGGCGCCTATGTCTTCATCACGGGCCGCCGCCAGAAGGAACTCGACGAGGCCGTGAAGGCAATCGGCGCCAACGTTTCTGGAGTTCAGGGAGACGTCGCCCAATTGGGTGACCTTGACCGTCTTTACGAGACTGTTTCTAGTGTGAAAAGGCGAATCGATATCGTTTTCGCCAACGCCGGCTTTGGCGAATTCGTTCCGTTTGGGGCCGTCACCGAAGAGCATTTCGACAAACTATTCAACATCAATGTGAGGGGAACGCTGTTCACAGTGCAAAAGGCTTTACCGCTACTGAATGATGATGGCTCTATCATTCTGAACGGCTCCGTCGCGAGCGTTAAGGGTACTGCCGCCTTCGGCGTCTATGCCGCAAGCAAGGCTGCCATCCGTTCTTTCGTGCGAACCTGGACGACAGATCTGAAGGACCGTCGCATCCGCTCTAACGTTGTCAGTCCGGGTCCGATCAATACGGCGCTGGCGAACCGGCAATCTGCAGACGTGATTGCGCGGATTGTGTCCACCATCCCGATGGGACGCATGGGGGAACCCGAGGAAGTTGCTAAGGTGGCGCTGTTTCTGGCGTCGGATGACTCCAGTTTCGTCACGGGTATAGAACTGTTCGTTGACGGCGGTAGAGGGCAAATCTAGTCAAAAGCCATTGTACTGCCTTACTACCTGAGCGAGCTTCAAGAGTCAAATCAACCCTACTACGCTCGGACGAGCTTACTCAGAGAGAGGAATCAATGACAACAATAAAGGCGATTCGGCTGGCTTCGCTGGTCACGGCAATCAATGTCCTGGTCGCGAGCGGCTTTTCCATCGCGGCGATCATCCGTCCGCAATACCTGGCCCCTGCCGAATCCGTTCCAACGGAGGCGTCGCTGCTATTGGCGATGTACGCGGCGGCGCGCACAATTCCTCGGGCTTTGTTCGCATTGGGGGCGATCTACAAGCAGGCGACGCCTGCGTTGCTGATCCTGGGCACGCTCGCCGGCGCCATGCAATTGCTGGATGCCGGAATCGGTCTGTTTGAGCATGATCTTGGGAAATGCGCAGGGCCACTCTTTATCGCCGTCCTCCAATTCTTCGTGGTGTATCTGATTCACAGATCCGTGCGGATCACGCCGCAAACCAAGCGCGGATAAACGCACGCTACGGCCCGGCACTTCATCATTAATAATTTTTTGGGCAGAACAACTTGTTTCTCCCTGGCCTTAAGGAGTCCTTATGCAGTTCACGAAATTTGGTCAGAGCGGCCTAACGGTCTCTCGCATGATCCTCGGAACGGGAACCTTCGGAAAGCAAACGGATGAAAAAGAGGCGCACCGAATGCTCGATAAAGCGGCTGAGGCCGGGATTAACTTCATCGATACCGCTGACGTATATCCCCCGGCGCGGAGGCCGGTGGTGCCGAAATCATTACAGGCCGCTGGCTCAGCAACAAGCGAGCAGGGTTTATCCTCGCCACAAAGGGCGGCGGAAAAATGGGGCCTGCCGCTTGGGATGCAGGCAGCTCACGAAAACACCTGCTCGACGCCATTGACGCTTCGCTGCGCCGCCTAAATACGGATTACTTTGACCTTTACCAACTGCATAAGGATGACCCCGTTACTCCGATCGACGAAATGGTTGGGACTATGGATACGGTCCTGCGTTCGGGCAGGGCGCGCTATATCGGCGTATCGATTTTCCTCGCATACCGTCTGGCAAAAGCGCTTGGACGGCAGGACACCCTAAAGCTGACGCGTTTCGTTTCGGCCCAACCACGTTACAACCTGCTGTTCCGCGAAATTGAGCGCGAACTTTTCCCGTTGGTGCAGGAAGAAGGTCTCGCGGCGATTTCGTTCAATCCTCTTGCCGGGGGGCTTCTGAGCGGTAAATACAAACACAGCGATGCGCCTGAGAGGGGTCGCTTTTCGGCGGAACTTGGTGGGTTCGGGGAGGCGTATCATGCCCGGTATTGGCACGAGCGCGAGTTTGAAACAGTCACCAGGATTCAGGAAATCGGAAGGCAGCACGGAACGCCAATCACGACCTTATCAGCCGCTTGGGTGCTGGCGAATCCTGCCATTACTTCGGTCATTCTTGGCGCAAGCCGTGTCGAGCAGCTGATCGACACCCTGACCGCCGCGGATTGCAAACTCGACAGCACATTGAAAACGAGGTTGGACGAAGCCAGCATTGAATTCCGCAGGGGCGACGCAGGGAAGTAGGGAAAGGGTGGCGCTAAGAACTGAGCATTTGCTCGCTTCTTTCGCCAATCAACTAAACACAGGATCAATTTTTGGGAGGAGAGCCGGGGGCTACGCTCCCAACGTCACAACGAAAGAGAGGTATGTCATGTCAACAACGAATGTATGGGTGGCGAGCACGATTGAGAGTAGACCTGTTAAACAGGCGACTGCTCCAGCTCTATTAAGGTCGCTTCGGCAATGGCAAGGTTCCCTCGTCGCCCATGAGCATCACTGTGACTACCGGCAGAGCGGCGGTCCACTTACATCGAACGACTTGTATTTCGACGCAGCTGGTCCTCCTACAAAGCGACCCTCGTAGGACACGATTCGATCTCAGCACTTCGATGCGGGCATCTAGCAGAGCAGTGCCCTTGGGCATGAGCGCTACTTAAGCTATACACCCGCCCAGTGAAGTGAGATTCGCTGCTGACAGTGGCCGCTGTAACATGACCCAAGTTGGGAACAATTTGAGAACAATAGCCGCCGAATACCCCCATAAACCGTGATATCACGTGCGCGAAAGACATAGACGAGACAACTACTTAGCATTCTAGAGTTAATCTTGGGCGCAGGAGGCCTCCGGCTCAAGTCCGGACGCCCCGACCAAAGCAGCTCGCGTATTTTCTTTAGCTTATCAAGAGCCCTCTTCACCCAAGACATCCCTGTGGAATTCTCCTAGACAGGAGGTCTGGATTCGCAAGTCATTTAATTTCCGAGACTTCGCTGCACACTGAGTTTGCAAAATCATGCGTAGGCAGGAGTGCAATTCAGAAAGTGTTGAACGGAGGCAAGTTAAGCGCGCGCCATCCGGCAAGTATGGGGAAAATCATGGGGACCCTATGCATTTCTCGTGTCATCGATATTCGGAAATGTATATCAGATGTTCTCACGTGATACCCGGCCCGCGCTACTCTGTGCTCCTCAATAGTCCGATGAAAAGTAGGTCGGGTGAGACCAACCTCTCGGTCAATAGCCAAGAAACTATCTTAATCAGATCTTTCCGGCGCTGGCGCGAACCGCTGGAAATCAGCAAGTTGCGATGAAACCGGGCGAATCATCTTCTTCCTTATTAACATTTCGTCCACATTTTTCCGCCTTGCATCGCAATTGGTATTGCGCTTTTATGACGGTGCGAAATTCTCTCGACGGAAGCTCACCTCGGGTTCCTGTACGGTACGCCGATGAGTTGGTGAATTAAAATCAAATGTCCGGCCGTCTTAGCTGGCGCCTTTACTTTGTTTCTTGTTTCTCAGCAGACTGCTCCTCCTGCTCTTCAGCTTTTTCCCAATGCGAATCGGGATCAAACTGCTTCATAGCCTTGGCAAGAACCCCAGCCTTTTTGCCCAGGTCCTTCTGATACACCACTCCATCGTTGCCAACGATGAAAGTCATCACACCCGACGATCTGTACTCCGCCGGATACGCCACAAAAGCAAAACCGTCGGTCATCTTGCCGTTCACGATATAATTTTTTACACCGCCCTGGGCCCGTTTCCCCTGCTGAGTCAGGATACGGTAATAATAACCGTGGAATGGAGTAGGGGTGCCTGCTTGATCTTTGTGATAGCCCTCAGCGACGGCCGACGCCACTAACGGCCCGATGGGGCTCAGGGGTTCGCCATCCGCAGTCTTCCAATACAGCCCATTGTCTTGCCCTTCATCGCTGATAAGTTTCTGGGCGTATTCGTGGTGTGCAGAGTAGTACTCCTTTTCCGCAGCGACCAGTTCCTGGCAAACACGAATGGTCGATATTTCGTTCTGGCCAATTCGCCTGTACAAAATTTCTTTCTTGCCAGCCTCGGTGTCGAAATACCACGAATTATTTTTGTTCACGAGGCGTATGGGCGTCGGCCAATTCTCCGCGCCGATGTACAAAGTGGTGGTTCCGTCGGGTTCTTTCACGAGACGGTGCATCTCCTGATATTTCTCTACGAAATTAGCGCGGGCGCGAGCGTCCTCGGTTTCGTCTCCCGACGAGATGATTTTCTTTCCGTCTGGCCCGAGGATATCGAGCGCCGCTTTTTCGTCGTTATTCTGCGCTGCCGTGACGAGCGCGTTGCTCGCGTCTTCCGGCGATGAAAATGTCTTCTGTGCCTGCTTTTGTGCCATCGAGCGGGTGGGAATGCAGGCGGTCAAAAGGATAGCGATCGCGGCTAACTTACGAAGATTAGCAAAATGAGGTTTCTCGAAGTTCAGTTTCATTCGCTGCATATGGCTTATCTCTATTTCTAAATGTCACCCTCTGCTAGGAAAATAACGAATCCGCAATTACCGATGCCCGCCACCGCCGCCGTGAAATCCTCCTCCGCCACCACCCCCATGGAATCCGTCGCCACCAAGGCTGGCGCTTCCGCGTGACGAATAGTTCCTGGTTTCTCCGCCATGATCGTAGCCGCTGAAGGCGCCCGACCGGACGCCGGTCTGACTGCGGGGTTCAGCGTATCCTCGAGCAGCTTGGGCATTTCCGTTGAAAGGCCTGGGCGTTGCGCCGGGACTGCTGGAAACTCCGCCACGCTCGCTAATTCCACCGCGGACGTTGGAAGTTACGCCCCGCTCGCCTCCTCCTCGGTAATAATTGTCTCGGTTATAAAACGTGTTACTCCGGGAGTGGTACCTGTCGTGGTCGTAAGTTACGGATCGGTGATGCCAATCAGATCCCCAATGATGCCAGCCCCATCCGTAACCTCCGAAGTAGCCGATTCCGAAGCCTGGCCCGAATGAGAGGTATGGGCCGTCATACCAGACCCCGGGATACGTATACCATCCCGGCCACGCCACTAAGGGATCTCCGTAGACCAGCCACGGATCGTAGGCGGGGACGTAAACCACGTCGGGGGTGGCAGGCTCAATCTCAATCGTCGAGCCTTGCGTTGTTACAGTCTGCTGCTGCGTTGACTCCAGAGTGCCGGCTTGTTGCGCCCGCTGCCGCATTACCTGCACGGCATCCATCACGTCCTGTTGCTGGTTGTAGTAGGCGTCTCCTAGAGATGAGGTCCAGGAAACATTCTTGGCCATATTGGCAAGGACGGATGGGAATGCAGTGAGGGCCTTGACGCTCGAGTCCCAGGATTGCTGGTCCACCGCCTGAGCCAGATTGTCGCCCTCCAAATCAGGATGCGCTTGTATCCACCTGTCAGCCTCGACGACCTGCTCGGGAAATGTGGACGCGGCCAAAATTTGCGCCACAAGCGAATCCGGATACAGCGCAATGGGCGCGACCAACTGCTGCATCTGTACGGGTGTTTGTTGCGTGTAGGATGCCGCCTGCGCGGCTTGCGCATCTTGGCCTGCTGACAAGGTCTGAGGCAATGTCCACAACAGAAAAGCCAACAACAACAGGGAAACAAAAATCTCCTTTGCCAATCGAGGCCTTGAGGACCACTTGAAACTTCCAAAAATATTCATGTTCTTGAACCTCCTTTGCAACTTCATCGCTTATCGCTCAATCCGGAGTTGCCTCCTCAGGTCATCCAGGATGCGCGCGAACTCGCCCACAAGAAACGCAGGTCCGTAGCAATCCTTTCCGAATTGAAGAACAGGTAACCACCACAAACCTTCTTCGACACGGAGACAAGCGAACAAGCTGGTGCCGGAACCGGATAACAAGCCGACCAGCCTCTGGATGGCGTTACTTGGGACTCTGTGCGTGCTCAAAACAATGTCGAATTGCCACAACCGCACTAAGTCTTCCGCCGCCTCTACGGATCTTGCAAAGTGGCATTCGCAAGCGTTAAGTTCGAGAAGTTGACGGGAGAGTGAAAAGGATTTAGGGTTGTCGCCTACGAGAAGAACTCTGACAACGTCTTCACCGTCCATGTCAGCCTCCGTTCTTAGTCATGATCTACAACAAAGGCACGCTTCTAAATCGGAGTGCCGACTGAATGGCCCCGGCACCTGAAGTGAATCACCTCCCCTAAAAAGGCAGCGGTCGGTGGGTTGTCAGAAGGGTGGCCCCAAACAAATTGCCCCGCCTCGTGGGCCTTGGCTTCCATATCTGCCCTCACGGATTTCGACTTCATGTCTCTCGATCTCCTTTTGAACTCGCCCTAAAAGGCATCTTCGTAGCTGGCCCCGCACCTTCTGTGTTGTGTGGAACACTTTGTTCTTGTGCAATGCGTCTGCCAAAGACGCGTTCTAGCCGAGACCACGGCAAGTGATTGAAGACAGAGGAGCTTTGCTTGGTGAGATTGCAGTCCTTGAGAGTGTGTCGGGACTTCCGACAGTTCTTTTGACAAATGTCGATCGTCTACGACACCTGGATCCAGTCACTATTTATCTTTCGCCTTTCCTCTTCGCTGAAACGGCTAGTCGGTTCAGTCACTTAGAGATTCATCGCGTTTGGTGCAGATCGAGAGCGAGGAATGAATGTTGCGGTCCATGTCAAACCAAGGTGCGCAAATTGTCGCCAGCGATGTATTCGTCAATCACGCGCTCGATCGGCTCAGAGACAAGTCGAGTTAGTTCTGAGTAGTTCTGTTAACTTGTGCTGAGCCGACCGGACGCGTAAAAGTTCTCATCTACTGCCAACCCCCGCCCAGTGCCCGGTAGAGTTGCACGAGGCTCTGATACTCGTTGCCTCGCGCCTCTGCCAAAGTGAGTTCCGCTGCAAAGAGCGACCTTTGGCCGTCAAGCACTTCGAGATAAGTAGCGGTACCACCTTGGTAGCGCGTCATGGAGAGGTGGACCGACTCCTCCAGATCCTCTACAAGATCCTCTTGGCGAATTCTCACCTCATGGAATTTTTGATATCCGATCAGGGCATCGGACACATCTCCGAAGGCGTGTTGAATGGCCTGCCGGTAAGCGATCAAGGCCTGCTCGTGCTGCGATTCAGCCAGATGCAGGTTCCCCCGAAGTGCGCCTCCAGTGAAAATGGGCTGACTTACCTGAGCACCGTATGACCAGATGCTCGTTTGCGAGCTCATCAAGCTGGTGAAAGTACTGCTGCGCCCAAATCCGCCGCCGCCCGAGCCGGTTAGCGAAATTTGTGGAAAGAACTCAGCCTTGGCGACGCCAATTTCAGCATTTGCAGCAACCAGCATTTGCTCGGCTTCGCGAATATCAGGCCGTCGCTCGAGTAGCGAGGAAGGGAGTCCCGGCGGCACGTCAGGGGGAAGCGCCTGCTCTGCCAACGGGTGTCCGCGCGGCACGCCTTGAGGGTAGTTGCCAATGAGGATGCTGATCGCATCTTCCTCCTGGCCAATCTGTCTCTCGAGGTCCGGGATCTGCGCATTTGCCGTATCAAGCACTTGTTGAGCCTGAAGGACATCAAGTTTTATGGCGACGCCGCGGTCAAGTCTGAACGAAGTCAGTTTGACGGAATCTTCCTGTGTCTTCACTGTGTCGCGCGTGATTTGGAGTTCGAGATCAAGTCGCAGAAGGTTGAAGTAGTCACTCGCCACATCGCTGACGAGCGTGAGCATAACTGTACGCTGTGCGTCCTCAGTGGCCAGGAGTTGAGCGCGCGCCGCTTCGGTCTCTCTTCGTAGCTTGCCGAACAGGTCGAGTTGGAACGCAGCGTCTGCCGAGAGCGCCAGGAAATTTGCCTTCGACTGAAAACTTTGTTCCTTGCCGCCCGTGAAACTGGCGTTGCCTTGGACTTGCGGGAAAAGACTCGAGCGCGTTATCCCCAGTTGAGCGCGCGCGGCGTTGATGCGTTCCGTCGCCAGCAACATGTCGTAATTCTGTTTCAAGGCAGTGCGGATTAGCTCTTGGAGTTGCGGGTCCTGGAAGACTTGCCACCAGGGAAGGTCCGCGTAAGACGCCGCCTGTTCCTGGGCTTTCGGGCTCTCTCTCAGATCGCGATACACAGTCGGAGTTTGAACTGCTGGCCTATGGTAGTTCGGGCCCACCGCGCACCCTCCGATTAGGACCGATGCCAGGATAACGGAAATCAATGGCAGCATCTTCTTCATGAATCCTTCCTCCGCGCACCCCTCACGTCCATGAGTTGGTGGCCACATCTCAGTCTCCTGGCGCCGGCGCGGGCGTTGCTGGCCCTTCAGTGGGGGCGTGCTGCTTGCCAGCGCCTGACCACTTCTCCACCAGATAGAAGATTGCTGGAACGAGGAGAATGTCAACGGTGCTCGCTGCCAGCATGCCGCCGATTACCGCCGTGCCCATGATCTGGCGTGCCACTGAACCGGCACCGGACGCCGTCCATAGCGGCACGCAACCGAGAATGAACGCAAACGAGGTCATCAGAACGGGGCGCAAGCGAAGCCTTGCCCCTTCGAGTACCGCATCCACCAGAGGCTTCCCCTTTTCGTAACGTTCCTTGGCAAATTCGGCGATCAGAATCGCGTTTTTGGCGGCCAAGCCGATCAGCATCACCAAACCGATTTGCGAGTAGACATCGTTTTCGAGTTGCACCATGTAAGCCGGATAGAAAGCGGTGAGCACCGCCCGGCGCAGCCACAAGACTCCAAAAGCCCCGAATACCGCCCCCGACGTGCCCAGCAGCACGCTGAACGGCAACGACCAGCTTTCGTAGAGCGCCGCCAGGATTAAAAACACGAACACGAGCGAAAAACCGAAGATGACCGAAGCAGGCAGCCCTTCCCGCGCCTTCTGCTCTTGATAGGACATGCCCATATAATCAAAGCCCATTTCACTTGGCATAGTCTGCCGGAAGACCTCTTCCAGGGCTGCGGTGGCCTGGTCTGAGCTGTATCCGGGCGCGGCACTGCCGTTGATTTGCGCTGAGCGATACTCGTTGTAGCGCATCGTGAATTCGGGTCCGGAACGCGATTCGAACCTGGTCAGCGCGGACAGCGGTACCCTGTCGCCCCCGCTGTTGCGGACGTAGAACTGCCCGAGATTTTCCATATTGGACCGGTAAGGCGCCTCGGCCTCGACGTACACCTGCCACGTACGGCCGAAATCGTTGAAGTAGTTGATGAACAGCCCGCCCATGAAAGCCTGAATCGTTCTGTAAACGTCGTTGATGGCCACACCTTGCTTCAACACTTTCTCCCGGTCGACCTCCAAGAACTTTTGCGGCACGCTCGGTAGGAAGGAGGTGGATATCGAGCCAATTTCGGGACGCTTGCGAGCCGCCGCCAGGAACTTCGCCAGGTTGCCTGCCAGAAATGAGACGTCCCGCCCGGCACGGTCTTCGAGCACGAACTGAAAACCGCCGGATGTGCCGACTCCAGGAATTGCAGGAGGCGAGAAGCTGAAAGCGGTTCCTTGCGGAAGCTTGCTAAGCTGCTGGTTCAAGCGCACCTTGATTTCCTGATATTGTTCCGCTCTGGTTTTACGATCACTCCAGGGCTTAAGCGTGACGAAAAAGAAGCCGTTGTAAGTAGTCCGCACAAAGCTGAGCAAGCTGAAGCCAACAACACTCGTGGTGTATTCGACGCCAGGCGTATTGGCGAGGATCTCCTCAACCTGCCTCGCCGCTGCGCTGGTGCGCTCCAGCGAAGCCGCATTCGGAAGGTCCATATTGATGTACACATAGCCCTGGTCTTCATCGGGCAGGAAGCTCGAGGGCAGACGGCTGCCAAAGAAACCCGCCCCGATGCCGAAGGCCGCAATCACCACCAAAGCCAGCACACCCTTGCGAATAACCCCACCGCAGAGTTGGACGTAGATCTCGGTGCCTCGCCCGAACATGCGATTGAACCCGTCAAAGAACTTGCTGAGCGGCCCGTGGCTCTCCCCCTTAGGCCGGAGGAGTAGCCCGGCAAGTGCGGGGCTCAGCGTGAGAGCGTTAAAGGCGGAGAGGACCACCGAGATGGCGATGGTGACGGCAAATTGCTGGTAGAGCCTTCCCGTGATGCCAGGGATGAAGGCTGTCGGTACAAACACCGAGGACAGAACCAGAGCAATGGCAACGACGGGACCGGAGAGTTCTTCCATTGCTTTCCGAGCGGCATCTTTCGGATCAAGACCTTCTTCGATATGGCGCTGTACGCCTTCGACGACGACGATGGCATCATCTACCACAAGGCCGATCGCCAGGACTAACCCGAACATCGAAAGCGTGTTGATAGAGAAGCCGAACAGCGGGAAGAAAACAAAGGTGCCCACCAGTGAGACCGGGACGGCCAGCAATGGAATCAGCGTGGCGCGCCAGTCTTGCAGGAAGAGAAAGACGACAAGAATGACCAGTACTATGGCGATCAAGAGGGTCTCGATGATTTCCTTCATGCCCTCGGTGACGGCGTTCGTCTGATCCAGCGATATCGCGTAATCCATGTCTTGCGGGAAGCGCTTCTTCATCTCGGCCATCAGTTTTCGAACCCCTGCGGCCGTTTGGACAGCATTGGAACCGGGCAACTGGTAGACGGGGATAACGATGGCGGGCTTGCCATTTAACCGGCTGACAATGCTGTAGTCCTGTGCGCCCAGTTCGACGCGGGCGACGTCTTTCACGCGAACGGTCCCGCCATTTGGCGCCTCGCGCACGATCACGTCTTCGAATTGTTCCGGGGAAGTCAGGCGGCCCTGGGCTAGCACTGAATAAGTAAATTGCTGGTTCGCGGCAGCCGGTTCACCGCCCACCTGGCCCGCAGGATTGACCGTGTTCTGCGCCTGCACTGCGTTCACGATGTCCGTGACCGTGATGCCCAGCTTCGCCAGTTTGTCAGGCTGTACCCACAGTCTCATCGCATACTGCCCTGCGCCGAAAACCTGCGTCTGACCCACGCCGTACAAGCGGGCGATCGGGTCATTGAGGTTGATATAGGCGTAGTTGCCAAGGAATTTTGTATCGTATGTGCCCTTCGGGGAAAATATTCCAACCAGCATGAGCGGAGCTGTCACGGACTTTCTGATGGTGACCCCGTAGGTGTTAACGTCCGGCGGAAGCTGACCAGCAGCCAGTTGCTCACGCGACTGTGTGAGGATGAGATCGGTGTTCGGGTCCGTTTTCAGATCGAAGTCCACGACCATGGTGGTTTGCGAGTTGCCGGTGGCGTTTAGGGAGTACATGTAGTTTACGTTGTCCACGCCGTTGATTTGCTGTTCGATGGGGGTGGCAACGGATTGCTCCAGGGTCTGCGCGTCCGCTCCGACGTAGCTGGCTTGTAACTGAATTTCCGGTGGAACGATGTTCGGAAATTGCGCCACGGGCAGGCTCGCGATGGTGACCGCGCCCACAATAACCGTCAGGATGGCAATCACCATCGCCACGATGGGCCGTCTTATGAAGAAATTGGACATGGATTCCGGTTCCTTTCAATCAAATTATCAAAGCTTTTCACTCGTCCCTTCGCGGCGCAATGGTCCGGCCTCCGCCGGTCCTCGCAGGCAACTCACTTGTCGGTCTTGGTGAGCCGCGCGGTCGTCATTCAATTGGACACAAAGGGCTTGGGCTGCACGATCATGCCCGGGCGTAGAGCTTGCTGGCCCTCCGCAACCACACGTTCCCCGGGTTTCAGTCCTTCCTGGATAATCCACATGGTGCCGATGCGGTCTCCAACTGTCACAGGTCGTATGGCGATCTTGCCGTCCGGGCCGACAACGACAGCCTGATAGCTGCCTTGCAGCTCCGTAACCGCAGGTTGAGGGACCAGTAGGGCGCCTTTCTCTATTCGGACTACGGCGCGGACTTTGCCGTATTGTCCAGGACGAAGTACATTGCCGGGATTGGGAAACAGAGCAGCCAGTTGAATCGCCCCCGTGTTTTGATCGACCGCGCGGCCGGCGAAATAGAAGGCGCCCTCATGGGGATAGGTGGTTCCGTCAGCCAAGATGAGCTGCAGTTTCCAGCGCTGTTTTTCCGAGGTTGAAAATTGCTTCTGCAATTGGAGGTAATCCTGTTCGCTGACAGTGAAGTAATCTCTGATGGGGTCGAGTGTAGAGACGGTAGTCACCGCGGTGCCGCTCGTGCTGACCAAGGCGCCCACCTGTAGCTGGGCTTGTCCGGCAATGCCGCTGATCGGGGCGGTGAGACGAGTAAACCCGAGATTGAGCTTTGCCGTTTCGACGGAAGCCTCGGCCGTCTTGATTTGAGCTTGGGCGGTAGCCACGGTGGCTCTCGCCGCCAAGTTGTTCTGCGTGGCATTGTCGAGATCCTGCTGGCTTGCTGCCTGCTCCTTCGCCAGCGGGGTGTAACGTTCCACATCAAGCTGAGTGCGGACTTGAACAGCTTCGGCATTCGCAAGCTGCGCACTGGCTTGTGCCAACTGTCCTTCGGCTTGGTCGAGAGCCGCCTGAAAGGGCCGGGGATCAATTTCAAAGAGGAGTTGGCCTTTGTTGACGTACGCGCCCTCTTTGTAGCCCTGCCGAACCAAGTAGCCTGTGACCTGCGCCCTGACGTCGGCATTTACGAACCCGTCGAGCGTGCCTATCCATTCGCCGTAAATCGGAACATCCCTCTGCTCGACCTGCGCCACCATGACATCCGGAGGCGGTGCCGTTCCAGCACCTGACGCATGTTTCGGACGTAGGGCTCCAACGATAAGAGCAATAACGACCAAAGAAATCACTCCTGCAACTGCAAGGTTGCGCCTACGAGAACTATTCATCGCGTGTCTCCGAAATCCTTCCGCTTTGATCAAGTTTTTTTCTGAGCCCTTCAAACAATGGGTCTCCCTTCGTCTCAGGGAAGGGTGCACTGCGCCTGCCAAAGTTGGGTTCTTGCTGACAATGCCGCAACTGATTGAAAGCAAAGGAGCTGTGGTTTGTGAAACTGCGATCCCGTCGGAGAGTGTCGGGGGCTTCGACGCTTCTCTCGACATGTGTCGGGCCTTCACGACACTTGGATCAGGCACAATTCCCCTTTAGCGTGTACTCTTCCCTGAGGCCGCTTGTTGTTTCAATTATGAAATGAAGCAAGGCATTCTCGATCGAGCTGCTGAGCAGCGGGATGGCCCGCAAGTCTATGACGTGTGACTTGTCCTCCGCGGAAACGTGCTGGAACAAGCAGGACTCACCGCTCGCGGGAACCCGGCAATCCCTGCCGTACACAAACCTGTCAGAGCTTGTTTAATCCGTTTAAAGCGGCTACCTTGTAGGCTTCGGCGAGCGTTGGATAGTTGAAGACCATGTCCCGGAAATATTCCACTGATCCCCCATAGAAGAGTACGGCCTGGCCGATATGGATTATCTCCGTCGCGCGCTGCCCTAGCGCATGCACACCCAGGAGTTTGTGCGTTTCCGGATCGAAAAGCAGCTTAAGCATTCCAGCCTCATCTCCGAGCATCATGCTCTTTGCAAGCTCGGAGTACTTTGCAACTCCCACCTCGTACGGAATCTTGTTCGCTGTGAGTGTTTCCTCGGTCTGACCAACCATGGAGACTTCCGGAATTGTGTAAATCCCGTAAGGAAAAAGCTCGGGCATATGTTCAAAGGGAATTCCAAACATATGACACGCGGCCAGGCGCCCCTGTTCCATGGAGGTGCTTGCGAGTGCAGGGAATCCAATGACGTCGCCGGCTGCGTAGATGTGCGGAACGTCAGTCTGAAAAAACTCGTTCACTTTAAGTCGCCCACGGGAGTCAGCCGCCAATCCCGCTGCCTCCAAATGAAGCTGATCGCCGTTGGCTTGGCGGCCCACGGCATAAACGAGGGCCTCGCCGTGTACTTTCTTGCCGCTCTCTAGCTCCGCAAAAACACGATCGCGCATCGGGTCGATTCCGACACGTGTCACCTTTTCCGCCAACCGAAATGTGACGCCTAACTGTCGCAAGTGGTAAGACAGAGCTTCGACGATTTGCCGATCTACGAAATCAAGAACGACTGGCCGCTGGTCGATCAACGTAACAGTCGCGCCCAAAGCAGCCATAAAGGATGCGTACTCGAGGCCCACCACGCCGGCGCCTACGACGATGATTTCTCTCGGCGGTCCATGCAAGTCGGCAAGGTGATCTGTGTCCACTATGCGAAGGTTGTCAAAAGGAATCTCCGGGCTGTGCGCGGGTCGCGTGCCGCAAGCAATTAGAACCTTCGCCGCTTTGACTCTGATTCCTCCGCCGATGCCTTGAACTTCGATTGTGTGAGGGTCTAGAAACAGCGCGCTGCCTTGATAAATCGCAATTGCGTTGCGCGTCAGTTGGTCTCGAATTATCTCCGTCTCTCGCTGAACAATGGCGCTCACGCGGGAAGAAACATCTTGGACAGAGACGTCGCCGTGGTTGCGAAACCCATCGCCACCCAGAGTCTTTACGGCAAAGCCGGTTAGCTGAAAAATAGCCTCACGTATCGTTTTGCTGGGGATCGTGCCAGTATGAACGCTCACGCCACCGATCATGGCGGGCCAGTCGATGACGGCAACGCGCTTGCGCGCCTTCGCCGCCGCGATGGCGCCCTTCTGGCCGGCTGGGCCACTGCCGATCACCACAAGGTCGTATTCGGATTCACTCATCTCTGTCTTATAGCCTCTTCTTATTCTGGTCCCCGTTACCCTGATCCTGGCTCTGCAAGAGCGGGAGTTGTGAAGTAAGTTGCACGTCGACCATCATGCTGATAAGGCGGTCCAGCTGAAAGAAGGTCGCCGCTTTCTTTCCGGGCAGCACCTCCCGAAAGATCGGCACATACTTCTGGCGAAGCTGGGCTGCTGAGGTGTCCGCGTCCAGCCAGCTGCGAATGAATCTATCTGCCTGATCGTCGGTCAGCGTTCCGTACCCATCGGCATACTGTTCAATCAGGGCGATTCTCGTGTCGTTGATCTTTTCGCGATCCGCCGAATATTGCTCATACACCGGCCAGAACTTAGCAGTTTCGCTATCCGTAAGAGTCAAATTTGCAGCAACGAGCTTCTTCGTGGTCCAGCGAATATTATTGCGCAGCTGCGCCACCTGATTGTCAAAAGACTCGTCGCCATTGCTGCCGGCAGGATCTGCCGATTGCGAAGATGTTTCTTGCGCGGCCAATCTTGGACTTCCGAACACACATATCCCAATGAATACGAGCACGGCAAATGTGATTTTCTTCACGGTATCCTCTCTCATTGCATGTGGTCTTGTCTTGTTCGCTACCTTCTCAAACCGCCGTAGTTAATCCTGGGCATTTAGTTGACGCCCGGGGTTCCCTTCCAATCAAAGTTCCCGAAGTCCTATCGGCGGAGCTTTCTGCCCACGCCAAGTTGGATCGGCTCCCTGTTCTTGCGGGATCGGCTTGTGTACGCAATCGCGGCCAGTACGACGGCTACGCCGATCACGATTACTAAGATCATCTGCATCGTCATTGGTTTCCCCTTTCCTTCGTTTCCATAGGCCGAATATCAATTTCAGTTTTCGGAGTCGGTACAACCCGCTGTTGAACACGATTCCAGTCTCGTGCGAAAAGAGCGACCTTTTGGAGTTCGCGTTCGGCCCTGAGCCAATCATCAAGCTCATCGCCTGGGAGGCCGCCACGCTCTAGATAGATTTCATATGCGCGCCGCCTGATTTCTTCGTGACTGGGTGTGGGGCGTGCGGATGCCTCTTCTGCCTGGCGCTGAACAGATGTTGTGCGAAGCGCTGAATTTCCATTGCTTTTATATTTCGATACCATGCTTGACTCCTCCCCTTCTCTTGTTCATGTGTACTTCGGTGCCCTGCCATCCAAATTCAAAAGAAACCTCGTCCATTAACCACCGCATGAGCAAGATGCCTCGTCCATGCTCAGCCTCCAGATTCCCCACATGGGAAGGGTCGGGAATCGCGGTTGGGTCAAATCCTCTCCCTTGGTCCTTGATGACCATGGACACGCCTTTGTCCAATTCACATGTACAATAAACCTCAACTAGCTTGCAGGGATCGAGACGGTTGCCATGAAGAACCGCATTGCTGAGAGCCTCGCGAAGTGCAAGTCCAACGGCTGGCTCCTCGCCGAGAACGAAATGCGATTCTTCGATCAGTCGAATCATTCGGTCCACCAGCGGGGAGATGGCTTCGATTTCACTCGGCATTCGGGCCTTAATTTCGAGGCACGAATCGCTCCCGGGCGTTCGCACGAACTCGGTTCGCAAAGACGATGGAATGTTCGCCTTCATGATGAATCCCAGATCTCGCAGCGCGCCTGGAGGCCCGCTTCAATCACAAACTCGGCCTCAAATTAGCGACGCAGCCTGCGATCAATGTCGCCTAACGAATCAGAGATGCATAAAGCCAAGAATCACGAGTAACACGATCAGTAGCCACGCAATCACAATCTTCCCTTAGACTGAATTCCTGCCGCGGAAGGCGGTGAACCCGTTCCGCCGAAAATGCATTGTCAACGCTTGGCGCAGCTTCCGCCGGCCGCGAAGCGCTCGGGACTTCACGGCGCCAATCGACAGCCCTAACATCTTTGCCGTTTCCTCGGTCGAATGCTCCCCTACTTCCCGGAGATGTAGAGCCTCCCTGGACGTCATTGGGAGCTCATCCATAGCTGAAGTGAAAATGCGCTGAAGTTCCTCTCGCAAGTAGCGCTGTTCGGGAGTCGGACTGCCGTCTGCGACTTCAGCGCAGAAGGGGGTTTCTTCCGTAACTGTGGGACTGACGAAGTGCTGCTCGCGAAATCGGCGCGTGCGCAGTTTCATGAGAGATTGATTGATAGCAATGCGCGAAAGCCAGGTAGAAAAGCGAGAGTCTCCACGAAACGTGTCCACGTGGAGGAATGCCCGCGCAAAAGAGTCTTGAGAAACCTCCTCGGCATCCTCGCGGTTCCGGGTAATCTTTTGGGCGAGTCGCAAAATGCGCGGTCCGTACCTTGTCATGAGTTCTTCGTATGCTTCCGGGTCACGCCTCCTGGCGCCGTCCACGAGCGCGGCGTCGGGTTCCTGCGAGTTCACGGCCACTTCGCCGTTCGCACTCAATGTGCTCACTGCATTCGCAACAACAGACATCACGTTCCTCCTTCACGTGTGCGCTATTCGGCCCCTACGTGCACAGTGTCTTGAGATTTCGCGGGACGTACTCGGCGCGCGCCTGACTCGGGTGATTAACGTGACGCCGGGCAAATCGAAGTCGAGCCAGTGGCCCCCGAACGAATCCCGAGCGCTCCCCTCGATTCAGCGCCCTTCGCTTCGGCCTCCTCCCTCGGCAGTTCATCCCACGCTTGAAGCCATTCTTCGAAGTCATACCCAAACACTCCGCCGCGCTCACGGTGAATCTCTTTGGCGCGTCGGAGGATTTTTTCAATCTTCACCTCTTCGTTAACATCCAGATTGGCTCCGGGCATGTCTTTCGTTTCGAATCCATCGTGCACTTCATTCCGTGAACTCATGTTCCCAGACCTTTCTTTTTTCGTTCAACACCCTCGCGACCAGTGCCGCTGCTTCTTCACGAGACTGGTCGTGAGCGTGAGCAATCAAATTAGAACCGGAAGACCAGTCCTGCGGACGGTTGGGCGGTATGGGTGGTAACACTCGTGTTTAATGCAGCCAATCCGAAATCGGGCCGGGCATAGACAAATCCGCGATACTCGGCTCGAAGTGCGATATGTGTTACAAGCGGGAAATCCACCCCACCGCCGTACACAAAAGCAGCTTTGGCTTGGCTTTGAACTCCCGGCACAGATTGGTTTGCATAGGAGGTAGGGTCAAACACCAACGCGCCCGCACCCGCCAAGAGGAAGGGGCGCAATCTAAAGACACTATGGGGGACGGTCACCACGAGGGCGCCAGTGGCTTGGTGCACGGTCGCCTGAACATTTAACGCGCTAGGGGTAGTGAGGTTCTGCTGCGTGTTCCGTGCGTAGCCGTAACTTGCATCAGCGGCCAGCCAGCGATTGAAATGATAGCGGTAGCTAATCAAGAACCCGCCTGTATCCGTGGAGTGCTGACTAAAGCCAGTTCCTTGCGAGTCTTTAGTGAAGAACCCCGTGCCTTGGACACTCACCTCGTTCCGACCACCTGGCTCCCTTTCCTGGGCCTTAGCAGCTGAGGCGCACAACAACAATGCTCCGAGAAGTGCTGAAACCAACATCCTTGCCCGCACCATTGTCTTTCTCCTTTTGATCGTGTTTCTGATTTCCCAAGAATTCTGAAATCGCATGCGCTTGACATGCTTCGAATCCCCAAATCCATGGGACGCGTATTTCCGAAGCCGGATTTGTTTTCTCTCCTTCCACACCAGGGAACAATGCAGTGCGCCTGCCAAAGACGGGTTCTAGCTGAGAAGGCGACAACTGATTAAAGACAGAAGGGATTTACTTTGTGAGATTGCGACCGTTTGAGAGAGTGTCGGGGCTTCCGACAGTTCCCCCGACAAGTGACGACCGTCTACGACACTTGGACCTACTGTCTTCCGTCTTTGCTCTTCCCTGAGCCCGCTCGTAATTCAGTCACTTAGAGATTCGTCGCATTGGGTGCGGATTCAGCCTTCTGGCCATTCATTTGCATTGTCCAGGGACGGAGGCGCAGGAAGAAATGCTGAAGATCACGATCACCAATACAGCGACGGAAATGCAATGGATCCTGCACGGCCGCCTCGTCGCGCCGTGGGTCAATGAATTGAAGACGAGCTGGAAAGGAGCACACGCCACAGCACACGGCCGAAGGTGCATCGTGAACCTCGATGAAGTCACATTCATCGACAAGAGCGGGGAACGACTGTTGCGGACCATGTCAAAACAAGGCGCGCAATTTGTCGCGGGCGACGTGTACGTCAAGGATGTGCTTGATCGACTTCGAGGCAAGTCGCATTAGTAGTGAATCGCTATATGTGCTTGGGACCAGAGGAAAGAGAGGTTTCATGCACAGCCAAATGCCGCAATCGCTCCAACAGATGGAGCCCATTTTCGAGACACTGAATGACGGAGTTGTCATCGCAGACGATTCCGAGCAGATTCTATTTGTCAACGCGGTCTTCGAGGAAATGACAGGGATTCCTCGCGGTCAAATCATCGGCCGCGATGCCCGATATTTGTATGATCGGGCCGAAGACTTCGCTCTTGCCCATGCGCTTTATCAGAAAGCCCTGAAAATGGGACGGAACCGCGAAGAGTTCTTTTTACCCACGACGGGCGGCGGGCGACTGCCCGTGGTGGCCAGTATGCGCATAATGCCTGGGCCCGAAGGAGGGCGTTTCGCAGTCGTGACGTTGACCGATATTTCGAAACAGAAACGCACCGAAGAAAAGCTACGCGCCGCGAATGCGCGGCTCGAAACGCATCAGAAAGAGATTGAGCAAGACCTGGTGCTGGCAGCAAGAGTACAGAAGAGCCTGGCCCCGAAACCCATCCACTGGGGAGGCTTGCGTGTCGATACTTTCTACCAACCAGCGCACAGAATCGGTGGGGACTTTGGTTTGATCACTCCATTCAAAGAAGAACACTTGAATCTGCTGGTTTGCGATGTGTCCGGTCACGGCATCAGCTCCGCTCTCTTCGCTAACCGTATCTATGCGGAGACGATTACGGACCTAGGGAATCGGGCGCCTCTCGCTGACGTGCTCCGTCGATTGAACTCTCTTGTGATTCAGAACATCGGCGCACAAGGGTTTTTCTTCACATTGGCGGCAGCCCGCATTCATCGCAGTGGCCGGATCATGGAGTTCGCTGGAGCCGGCCACCCGCCTGCGATGATTGTTCAGCCGGGAGCCGAGCCTCGCCTGCTCCCCTCCCGCAGCATGATTCTTGGCGCGTTGCCGGATGCGGTGGACGCAGAGGCCACGCTCTACACAGAGATCGAGCCCGGTGACCGCATCGTGCTGTACACGGATGGCCTTACCGACGTGTTTGATTCTCGTGGCGAAATGCTCAAAGTGGAGGGAGTACAGAACATCGTTCGCGAGACAGCGCATCTGCCATTCAGCGAAATGAAGCAGGGTATTCTCAATCGTGTCGCAGCGTGGCGCAATGGCCCGCCGGTCGACGACGTATCACTCGTGCTCGTCGAAGTGCGTTGAACAACGTAGTCGGCTGTTAATTGATTATCTGTGTTGTGAGGCAGGAAAGACACTGAGAGAGCTACCGCAATTCCGAATTCTTGTGCTGGCATTGGCGTGCATGATGGCGTCGGGATGTATAACTATTAAGAGAAGAATTGAGGTCAGGAAAGAAGACAACAGGCCACAGCTGGAATCCAATGGCGGGAATCTACTGGCCAGCTACAACGAGCAGGCGCGTGCCGTGCAAACTCTGCAGGCCACGGTAGACTTAATGCCCAGCTCAGGCTCAACGTACAGTGGCGTCATCGAGGAATATCATGACGTAACCGGATTTATTCTGGCCCAGCGCCCCGCGACGGTGCGCGTGATCGGGCAGGCCCCGGTCGTCGCTAAGAATATCTTCGACATGGTTAGCGACGAAGAAGAATTCCGTATCTATATTCCTTCCAAAAACGAATTCATGGTTGGGCCCACAACGTTCACGCGCCACTCTTATAAGCCGATCGAAAATCTTCGGCCGAATCATATTGTAGACGCCTTGTTTTGGCCGGAATTGACCCCTGGCAAGTATGTGCTCTTTGAACAGTTTGACTTGGATCAGGGCCGTTACTACATCCTGACCATGCTGCGGCAGATGGCTGGAGGGGAACTCGAAACCGCACGAAAAATCTGGTACGACCGCGCCGATCTGCGCGTCTCTCGCGTACAGGTTTTCGGGCCAGTCGGGCGGCTGGATTCCGACACTGCCTATTCGGACTGGCAGCCTGCCGGAACTTCCTCCACCATGAGAAGCGCACCCTTGGCTGCGCAGATCAGTTATGCGCGCGACATCAAGATCTGGCGTCCACAAGACGATTACAAGCTCGAAGTCCGAATGCTAAAGCTGACTCTCAACGAACCGATTTCAGCCGACAGGTTTGTCTTAAATCAGCCTGACGGGACCGATCTGGTGCACGTAGGGGAAGAAATCTCGACCCACCGATGATCTGGGCAATTAGGCTAAAAAGACATCCCTTAGGATCAATTTTTTGACGGAAGTGCGGTTAAAACGTAAAGGATGGTCCGCCGCAGCCCTATAGAAGAAGTTGTGGAGCGCCGGGCAAGTAGGCATCCCACGAGATCTATGCGATAGGGATTGTCGCCGATTCTCTCCGGGGACTCGGCTACGAACCGGAGGGTCCTGACTTTCGAATTTCCCAGTTCCTTCGCGGATCGATACCCAGTTTTTTCATCCGCGTGAGCAAGGTTGTCCGTTTGAGGCCCAAGCGGGCCGCGGCGCCGTTCGGACCGCCGACATGTCCCTTGGTCTCCTTCAGGATTCGCACAATCCTATCTTGCTCATCGATGTTAGTGGCTCTTGCCCGAGTCAAGTTTGTGCCACCGTTTGTCAATTCGGGTAACGAGATCGCCAGCGTGCTGCTGCGCGTGAGAATGACAGCCCGTTCCACAAGATTCTGAAGCTCACGAACGTTTCCGGGCCAGTGCCAGCGCGTCAGCTTCCGCATGGCAGCCGCAGGAATGCTTTCGATTTGTTTTTGCATGCGGCGCGCGTACTTCTGGCTGAAGTATCGCACCAGCAACGGAATGTCTTCCGGGCGCTCACGCAAGGGAGGAATATGGATGGGAAAAACATTCAGCCGGTAGTACAGGTCGCTTCGAAATTGCCTCTCCTCGATCATCCGGTCCAGATCACGATTGGTCGCAGCTACCAGTCGAACGTCGACTTTCTTTGTCCGTGTGCTCCCCAGGCGCTCGAATTCTCCATCCTGCAAAACGCGCAGCAGTTTGGGCTGGAGTTCCAGAGGGATGTCTCCGACTTCATCCAGAAACAATGTGCCTTGGTCGGCCAATTCTAGTCGGCCAATCTTCTGTGAAACGGCGCCGGTGAAGGCGCCGCGTTCGTGGCCAAAGAGTTCACTTTCCAGGAGACCCGTAGGAATCGCCGCGCAGTTGAGCTTTACAAAGGTCCGATCTTTGCGTCGGCTGCGATCATGAACAGCACGCGCGATCAGTTCTTTTCCAGTGCCGGTCTCTCCCAACAGCAGCACGGTTGAATCGCTTGTGGCGACCGTTTCGACCAGTTGTAGCACCTGCCGGAGCGCCGAACTCTGACCCACGATTCCTTCAAAGTCCGCCACGCTTCGGATCTCTTCCTCCAAGTAGAGCTTTTCCTGCGCGAGCTTGTCTTTCAATCTGGCGATCTCGGAATAGGCCAACGCATTGTCAATAGCGATCGCTACTTGTCCCGCTACCTGCATCAGAAAATCGACATCATCCGGACTGAATGAGTTCTCGACCCGGCTGCCAAGCCCCAGAACGCCGAGCGTTCGGTTTCGGCTGATCAGGGGGAGACAGCAGCCTGACTCGAAGGCTTCAGCACGAACAACAATAATTCCCCACTCACTTGTGACATCGGCTTGTGTTCTTACAATGAAAGGCTCGCCAGTCTTGAATACATTGCCTGACTCGGACCCCTCAATAGGCTGTGTCAAATCCTCCTTCGAAAATCCATTGCTTCCCGGGAAGTCCTGAGCGAGTTGGCGCAATACGCGCCGATCTGGATCAGGAAGCCATACCCCGACGGAGTCGCAGCGCATGTCTTGCCGTATGCTCGCCGAGATCGCTCGAAGGAGATCGCGAGGCTCCAAATTCAATACAAGGGTGTTCGTCATGTCCAAGAGTAGCTTCAGCCGGTCCTTTTCGTGCGCCAGCTTCACCTGCATGCTTTTCGAGTCCTGCGTGGTAAGCGCGTCCAAAGTTCCCGCATGATATCCCATCAAGAACCTCCCGGGCCAACCGAATCCACGTTTCTGCTCTCGTGCTCAATTGGTCAAAAACTTCTGATGCGTGATTCGTGATCGAACGGGCTTGAAACTATTTTTTCCCGTGATTTGCAACTCTCCGCGACGTATCGCCACTGTTTCATCTATCCTCTCGTCGCTCCTTGGATTGATTGGATTCTCGATCCCGCCGGACAGATTCGTCGAAGTTGTGCCCCTCAATCCGACCAATTCCGCCAGGAACTGGACCCTCAACCGCTTCCCAGCTTCACCCTCCTCTACCACCCCCTTCGAAACAGGTCTCCTACGGAGGAGGGTACAAATCCGCGGTTCCTTCAGAGATCGGGGAATTCGCGCGAAGTGACGGTGTGTCAGGCGTCCATTTCCGCGTATTGCTATGTTACTTAGCCTTGGCAATTGCTGCGACCGTGGCTTTGACCGCGCGGATGTAGTCGGCAGGAGCCAGCAAGATCTGCAACCCTCGGACGCCTGCAGACACCGAGATCACGTCGCGGATTTCCGCAACCTCGTCGATGTAGACTGGGTAATCCTTCTTGCACGCCAGAGCGGTTACTCCGCCGCGAATGTAACCGGTCAAGGGTTGCACCTCTTTCAAAGGAACCATTTCGATCTTCCGATCCCCTATTAGGTGTGCGAGCGCCTTGAAGTCCAGTTCCTGGTCCCCGGAAATCACCGCTAGACAGATTCCATTCTGGTCCCCGTGCACGGCGAGAGTCTTGAAAACCTGCGCCGGCGGTAAACCGATCTTTGCTGCCACCGTTTCCGAAGACTAATCGCTTGGATTCACGTCATACTCACGTAACTCGTAGCGGATCGCAAGTCGATCCAGGATTCGCACCGCGTTCGTCTTGATCATTCAAAGCGCTCTCATCCGTTTTGTGTGTTGCCACCTGATCTCCACACTAGACCAGGAGGCGATCCCACGTGCCGCCATATCTAATTGCGCGAACCATCTCTATGTCGTAAATACTCTGAGGGAATCCGGGTTCGATTCGGCTTGCTCCATCGAGGGATTTCAATTGTTCGGCGGAGAGTTCCAGATCCAAACTGGCGAGATTGTCCCGGAGTTGAGATACCTTCCGCGCTCCTATGATCGGGATTACTGGCACGGTTTGATGCCGCAACCAGGCGAGTGCGACTTGCGCCATGCTGCGACCGGTTTGTTCGGAAACCGACTTTGCAGCCGATATCATCGGCGCCGCGCGTTGTTCCCTCTCAGGAAAGAAGGCTTTCACTCCCTCATTGGTCATCCGCCCGCCGTCGGGCTTGCCTTCGCCGTGATATTTCCCGGTTAGAAATCCACCCGCCAGGGGAGAGAAAGCCAGAACCCCCAAGTTCAAAGCTTTGGCCATGGGAATCAGTTCGCGCTCGACCGTCCGCT
>Ga0210384_10001712_pt1 | contig 28694 bp, 27 predicted proteins | sample IncBWH2MmetaG_FD_160574 | JGI IMG/M metagenome (GOLD analysis project Ga0210384, IMG submission 160574) | Forest soil microbial communities from Barre Woods Harvard Forest LTER site, Petersham, Massachusetts, United States - Inc-BW-H-2-M | ecosystem: Environmental > Terrestrial > Soil >...
GCGTTCCGTGCCAGTGGGTAATGGATTTCTCTCCCAGTTTCCAGCACAGCAGAATAATCTGGCCTTCGATTTCGCAGGGGAAATCGAGCAGGCCGATATCGATGTCCTTCACTTGCACGCCAATGGAATCGATCTCCGCCAGCGCATCTTTCGCGCGCTGTTCGGCCTTGATGCGGTCGGCTTTGCGCCGGGCCAGCGGCACCACGTCGACGAACGTGCCGCCATTCAGAAAAATTTTGTGAGCCAGCGCCTGTTGCTCGGCTTCGACTTCTTCCATCACCTTCTTGCCCGCGATCGCGGCGCGCAACAGCGACTCCAGTACCGGCAGCAGGGACTGCGCTTCCTCGAGAGTGAACGTACGATCTGACATGAGCTAACTTCTATTTTAGCGCATGCCGCCGGGGTCGACCCTCTCAAGGTTCATTTGAGTTTCATTTGAGGTTCGTTTCAGTTGCCGCTCTGCCAGACGCCGGTGAACTAGGGCTTATTCGCGTCCGCCGCAGCGCTCAGCCCCTGCAGGTCACTCACGATTCTGGCCAGCGCCTGATCAAAGTTCCTGTCGCGATTGCCCTGCAGAATGGCCCATGCGGCATGCTCGGTGAACGCCCACAGCAAGGCATTCGTTTTGGGATCGCGAATCACCAGCCGGAACTGAGGATCATAGGGTCTGCCTGCAATAGTGCCTGTTCGAGACGCTTCCCCGGCAATCGGAGGCACGGCGAACTCGATTTCGAAAAGCAGATCTGCATCGGCCGGAGCGCCCACGAGTTCGTACCGGCTCCAGGTCTTCATCCCTGCATAGAATTGGTTGTACGTACGATCGGAACCCCCGCTGAACTGCCCATCGTCAATCCAAGGTTCGTCTCCGCCCGCGTTGGCGACGAACACTTTTTTCGCCGCAAGAATCTGCGCTGGAAGCGGCGCGGGGGGCGCTGGCTTCGCCTGTTCCGCGGACACGATTGAGACCTGTAGCAGAGAAATCGCAAGACTGACAGCGAGAACGTGTGCTCTGAATCGAGTTGTCATAGTTCCTCGTTCCTCCACCGGATGGTTACCCTTCTCGAACCCTGAGCTGGTTCGAATGTTCCTGCAATTGTTGCCTACAACAGTAGACGGGTCGAGCCCGCGTTGGCTGTGTATTTTTATCTAGCGAATGTAAATCCTTGTCATCAAATCTCGGTCAACAAGTCTCGCCGAAGCTTGCGTGAATCTGTGGCAAAGAAGGTATTTGAATCAGCGCGGGCGCCCGTGCGAAGGATCCGCCGACGTGGCCGTATTCACGTCGATCGGCAGCTGCGCGGCGATTCCCGGCGCATTGCAGGTCCCGCCGCTGTAGTTGGTGCAGCGCCCCGCAACGTCCTTGCGCTGCGGCGACTGCGCGAATTGCCAGACTTCGGCGAATTGCACTCCACTGTGACCGGGGCTTGGCGGCCGCGGTGGAAACGCGCATCCGGGCGCGGGCGGGCAGGCATCGTTCGTGACCCAGTAAGTAATCTCGCGTCCGGCGGCGTGTTCGTGAATGTCCTCAGCAGTCACGACGTTGCCGTCATCGGCGGCGGCCATGCCCGAACAATAGATTCCGGCGCGAAATCCGGCCGCGGTGACGCCGTCGACCCAGCCGTAGATGTACGCCTTCTGCTCGGGCAGCATGCGGCCTCCCTGTTCCTGATCGAGAAAAATGATCGTCGCGCGCGGGAAACCCTCGCGCCGTGCGGCAGCAGCCGCGGCGCGAGCGTCCGATTGGCCGAGGCGAGCTGCGTTGGTCACGGTTTTCAGCTGCGCGTAAAGCCGCCCATTGAACAGCACAAGAAATCCGAATCCGGCGGACTCGACGGCGGGGCGGTGGCCCGCCCAGCTATTCGACGACGCTCCGGGAGGACGGTTGAGCCAGTATCCGGTGTAGGCGAAGGTCTGGTGGAGAACTTTGAGGTTTGCGTCGCCGGGGTATTCGTTGCGGTCGAACCCGAGGTAGGTGGAACTCTGCGCGTGCAGAATCGCGCAGGACAAAAAGAATGCCGTCGTAATGATCTCGCGCCACTTCACACTTTTCATCTTGAATGGAGTGGACCCCCGCCTAAGGGCGGCTTGAAGCCGCGCCCTTTCAAGACAAGACTGAATCGTGAGTTTTTGCGCAACCTCTTCCAGCCGTGCCCTTCCCGGTTTGCTCTGCAACTTCTGCGTTCTCGGCGGTGAATGCCTCTACTGATGGCTGATAGCTGACAGCTATCCTCCGATATGCACCATGGTCCTCGAAGCCGGCACGAAGTCTGCTTCGCCGATGTGGTGGCGTTCTTCTTTCTTCTGCACGACGCCCTGAATGAATTCCGCTAAGTCTTCGTCGCTGGCGCCGCGGCGCATCTGGGCGTGCAGGTCGTGATCCCACACGGAAAACAGGCAGGTGCGAATCTTGCCGTCGCTGGTGATGCGGATGCGGCTGCAGTGTCCGCAGAAGGGATGCGACACGGGCGCGATGATGCCGATCTCGCCGACGCCGTCTTCAAAGCGGTAGCGCCGCGCCGTTTCCGAGCGCGCGTGCGGGATTTCGACCAGCGGCCGATACTCGGCCATGCGCGCCAGAATTTCGTCGAGCGTGACCACGGTCGACGGGGCCCAGGTTCGCCCCTCTTCGAGCGGCATGAACTCGATGAAGCGCACGGTCACGCCTTCTTCGCGCGCGAACATGCCGAAAGGAATGATCTGGTCTTCGTTGAAGCCGCGCATGAGCACGCAGTTCACTTTCAACGGCCACAGCCCGGCCCGCCGCGCGGCGCGGATTCCCGCCAGCACTTGATCATATCCGTTGGGCACGCGCGTAATGCGCGCGAAGCGATCGGGATCGACCGCGTCCATCGAAACCGTAACCCGCGAAAGGCCTGAGTCCTTCAACGGCTGCGCGAGTTCGGCCAGCATGTGCCCGTTGGTCGTCAGCGCTATATCCAGCGGCTCCCCGTTGCTTCCGTTCGGCCGGCGCAACTCCGCGAGTTGACGCACAAAATCCACCACGCCCTTGCGCAGAAGCGGCTCGCCACCGGTCAGGCGAACCTTCGTGATTCCCATGCCGACAAGCACGCGCGCCATCCGCAGATAATCCTCGAACGGCAGATCACCGTAGAGCGCCCCTTCGTTACCGGTGCGGCAATAGACACACTTGTAGTTGCAGCGGTCGGTGATGGAGATCCGCAGGTCGGTGATGGCGCGCCCGAATTTGTCGTGAAGAAGCAAGGTCGTTGGTCGTTGGCTAGGCGTCGTTTTGATGACCGGGCCGACGCCGACCAACTCTTCTTAAAGATTATAGGCGCGAAGAGCGTGCGAACACGAAGTTGGAGTGAATTTGCTAACGACTAACGACCAACGACCAGCGACTACTTCAAAGCCTTCTCGATCGCCGCCTCGGCCATGGGCGCCATGATCTTGTACCCCGCCGCGTTCGGATGCAGGCCATCGTCGGCGAGATCCTTCTTCATCAGTCCCTTGTCGTCGACCATGGCGCTGAAATAATCGAGATAGACGCAGCCGTTGGACGCGGCCGCGCAGTAGCTCTTCAGCCACTTGTTCAGCTCCAGAATTTTCTCTGGCGAGCGCTGGGCAAAAAAATCTTTGGACTTCTCAGTATAGTTGTGCACCGGCAACACCGAGGAGTAGATCACCGTGATCTTGTTCGCGCGCGCGAGGTCGGCGAGCGAGGCGTAGTCCGCTTCGATGTCCTCGAGCCGCATGGGCCCGGTATTGCCGGCAATGTCATTGGTTCCCGCCAGAATAATCACGACTTTGGGCTGCAGGTTAATCACATCCTGGCGGAAGCGGACCAGCATCTGCGGCGTGGTCTGGCCGCTAATGCCGCGATTGATGTACGGCTTGCCGGGAAAATATTCATCGAGATGCCAGATGTCGGTGATGGAGTCCCCGAAAAACACGACTCGGTTCTCGCCCGCTGCCGGCGGCTTGAGCGCGGCGTTGGCGTCCCTGTAGCGCGCGAGCTCGCCGAAGTCGTCGGTGAAGACTGCGATGCGCGAAGCCCGGTATTGGTCCAAGCCAGGGAAGCCGGTGGGGGGGATGAAAGGCGCAGCCGAAGGCACTGTCTGCTGCGCCAGGACGGAAACGGCAAGGAAAAGCAAGAGGACCATGGAGAGCGACGGAAAGTAGCGAGATGATTTCATGTTTGTCCTTCAGTTGACTAAGGATAACTCAGCCCCACCGCGGACGCTGAATCGCTGGACGGGCGAAGGCGCCCGTCCCCACATGGACCGTTCCCCCTACCAACGTCCGCGAATCACATGCCGTCGTAGTTCGGGCCACCGCCGCCTTCCGGGGGCACCCAGGTGATGATCTGGTACGGGTCGGCGATGTCGCAGGTCTTGCAGTGTACGCAGTTGGACGGGTTCAGGCTGATGCGTTTGCCGTTGGGCTGGCTCGCGTCTTCGACCATTTCGTAGACGTTCGCGGGACAGAAATTCTGGCATGGGCTGCCGAATTCCTTCACGCATTTCGTATTGCAGATGTTCGTGTCGTGGATGACCAGGTGTGCGGGCTGGTCTTCTTCGTGCTTGGTGCCGGAGTGGTAGAGGTCGGTGAGCTTGTCGAACGTGAGTTTGCCGTCGCCCTTGGCGGGACCTAGCAGGTGCGCTTCAGGGCCGCCATCGGCAGGAAGATCCGCCAGTTTGCGCATGCGCTCATAGCCGGCATTCGCGGGATAGCGGTTGCGCAGGCCGCGTCCGCCGGTGATCATCTGCAGTCCGGTGTGGAACATGCCGGCGAACATTCCGTGTTCGAATCCCTGGTGCAGGTTGCGCACTTTCCACAGTTCTTCTTTGATCCAGCTGGATTCGACTTTTTTCTGGAATGCGCCCAGCGTCGCTGCCGACGAGTCATCTTTCGTGAGCGCTTCAAACGCCGTTTCGGCGGCGAGCATGCCGCTCTTGATCGCGAGATGAATTCCCTTCAACCGCGCAGAATTCAGGAACCCCGCGGAGTCGCCGAGAATCATCCACCCATTCCCCGCAACCGGCGGAATCGCCCACCAGCCGCCGTAAGGCATCGACTTCGCTCCGTAGCGGATCATCTTCCCGCCCTCGAGCAACTTCGCCACAAACGGATGCAGCTTGAACTCCTGCAACACGCGTTGCGGATCGAGCCGCGGGTCGGCATAGTCGAGCCCCGTCACGAATCCCAGCGACACCACGTTCTCTTTCGACCCGCTGCCCGGCGACCCGTAAATCCAGGCACCGCCATATTCATTCGTGGTCAGCGGGTAGCCCATGGTGTAGATCACTTCGCCCGCCGCGATGCGCCCCGCCGGCACCTCCCAGAGTTCTTTCACCCCGACGCCGTAGGTTTGCGGGTTGGCGTTTTTGGCGAGATCGAATTTCGAGATGAGCTGTTTGGTCAGCGATCCGCGCGGGCCTTCCGCCAGGATCACGACTTTCGCGTTCAGATCGTATCCCGGCTCAAAGTTCGATTTCTGGTGGCCTTCCTTATCCACGCCCTTGTCGTCGGTGCGGACGCCGGTGACGCGATCGCCGTCGAAAAGCAATTCCGACCCAGCGAAGCCGGTGAAGACCGTAATTCCCGTCTCCTCCACCTTGCTGCCCAGCCACTTCACAAACCGGTTCAGCGAGATCACATAGTTGCCGTGGTCGCGCAGAAAGGGCGGCGTAACGGGAAACTTGAACTTGGATTTCTCGGTGAGAAAGTAGACCGCTTCCTTCGTAACCTTGGCGTCGAGCGGCGCTTCCTTTTCGAAACCTGGGAGCAGTTCGTTCATCGATCGCGGGTCCAGCAGCGCGCCCGAGAGGCAGTGCTGTCCAATCTCACGCGCCTTCTCCAGCACGTAAATATTTTCTTTGCTGAGCTGCGAATCAGGATGGGCGGCGTTGTACGCGTCGATAAGCTGTGCCAAGCGAAGCGCGCAAGCCATCCCCGCAGGCCCACCGCCAACGATGACAACGTCGGCCGGCATCTGCGGACGCTCAACGCTTTCGATCGGTTTGCGGAATACAAGAGTCATAGCCTACTCGGATGAAAAACGCTCATAGACGCAGTTTTCGTGCGGATTCAGCAAAATGACCGGTGGATCACTGAACTCCAGAATCAATACCTCTGAGCGTGGAATTCCCGCATGTTGAGGATCGGACACAACCAGTCTGCGATCGAGCGAAATGCTGTGATCTGGAAGGTATTCCCAATGCTCCTTGTCCGAATCATAGTGCTTACCATTGAAAAGCTTGAGGTGCTGCTCCAACTTGCCGGCAGAGTGCAGAATCAGCATGTCGCCGTCGACACCCCAATCTTTGCAGTCACTCTTAACCACTAGTCGCCATTTGCCGGTGAGAAGCTTCTGAGCCTCCTCAGGACTCGGGGTTCTTCTACAACCTGCGGAGCCGAGCAGAACAGCTATTACTGCCGCACCAACAACTATCCGGCTGCACGTGGCAACACTCACTTCAAGCTCCCGCCTTCGCCTTCTTCACTTCCTCAATCAACGGCGGAACGATGTCGAACAGATTCCCCACAATCGCGTAGTCCGCAATCTCAAAAATCGGAGCCTCTGCATCTTTATTCACTGCGATGATCGTCCGTGAGCCCTTCATGCCGACGATATGCTGAATGGCGCCGCTGATGCCGAGCGCCAAGTACAGCTTGGGCGCAACCGTCTGCCCCGACGATCCAATCTGCCGGTCCATGGGCAGCCATCCCGAGTCGCAGATGGGACGGGACGCGGCGAGATCTCCGCCGAGCGCGTCAGCTAGTTGCTTGGCGATTTCGATGTTCTTCTGCTCTTTGATTCCGCGGCCGACGGCCACGATGATTTCCGCCTGTGTGAGGTCGACGGCCTGCTTGGCTTCCTTGAAAACTTCCTGCGGTTTGTTGCGGATGACGCCGTCGGCAATTTCAACACTCACGGTTTCGACAAGAGCTGCGCTGGCTCCAGCTTCTGCCTTATCGGCGCGAAACGCCCCGTTCTGAAACGTCGCGAACCACGGTGCGTCGCTGGTGAAGCTGACGTCCGCGGCCAGCTTGCCCTGGAACATCTGCCGCGTGAAAACCAGCTTGCCGTTTTCGTGCTTGAAGCCGATGCAGTCGCTGATCACGGTGCGCCCCATGGCCGTAGCGAGTTTGGGCGCAAAGTCGCGCACCTGGTAGGTGTGCGGCATCAGCACGAGCTTGGGCTGCTTCGCGGCGAGGAATTGCTTGAGCGCGACGGTAAACGCATCCGGCGTGTAAGGTTCGAGCTTTGGTGACTCGACCGCATACACTTTCGCGACCTTCTTCGCCGCGACCTCGGCGGCGAAAGGCGCGGCGCTGCCGCCGACAACCGCGGCCTCCAGTGTCCAGCCGGTGGCCGCGGCGATGGCTTGCCCGGCGGTGATGGTTTCCCATGAGACGCGATTCAGTTTGCCTTCGCGTTGTTCGACGACTACTAAGATCGTATCGGACATAAAGTCAGCTTCTAGCTGCCAGCTCCTAGCTAAACCTTGCCGAGCTGCGCTCGGCGGACAGCCGAGGGCGGCTGTCCCTACATAAATCTCTCCAAAATTCTCTACAGCACGCGCAGTTCATTTCGCAATTTGTCGACTAGCTTTTTTGCAATTTCGCCCGCTGACCCTTCAATGCGCTCTGTCTTTTTTGTTTTTTGCGGAATGTACAGGCGCTCGATTTTCTGAAGATTGTCGCCGATCGCCGACTGCACCTCCGCCAGCGCCACTTTCCGTAGCGGCTTGTTCTTGGCCTGCTTGATGCCGATCAACGTGGCGTAGCGCAGCTTGTTAATGCCCGACTGAATGGTCAGCACGGCCGGCGTCGGCATGTCGACAAACTGGAAAAATCCCGCTTCAAGCTCGCGCTTCACCCGGATGCCGCTGTCGGTCTTTTCCATGTGCATGATGATGGTCGCGTGTGGCAGGCCCAGCAGCTCGGCCAGGATCACGCCGGTCTGCGCGTAGCCGTAGTCGTCGGACTGCAGTCCGGTGAAGATCAGATCGAACGATTCGTCCTTGATGGCGGCGGCGAAAGCCTTGGCGGTGTTGAACGCGTCCAGCCCTACGAACTTGTCATCTTCAAGATGGATCGCCCGGTCCGCGCCCTTGGCTAGCGCCTCGCGCAACACCTGCTGCGCACGGGCGGGGCCGCTCGTGATGACCACGACTTCGCCCTTGTGCTTTTCCCGCTGGCGCAGCGCCTCTTCCAGCGCGTAGGCGTCGGGCTCGTTGACTTCATACGATACATCTTCGCGGATCCATGTCCCGCTTTCGTTGAGCTTGAGCGGCGCATCTTTCTGCGGCACCTGCTTCATGCAGACCAGAATTTTCAAGACCGGCACTCCTTGTCCTGTGGCTCCGGAAAGCTACAGGAAAACGTGTAAGTATAAATGACCAGCGGGTGGAAAAGCGCCCTGAACAATGAATTGTGATCGGGCTCGATTGCGCGGGGGGCAGATGCTTTGGGTCGAGATTGAAAATCGCGGGAGCAGCTACTCGGTGATGACGGTCGACTGGCCGGTAAGTTCGAACCGTTTGCGGCAGCGCATGTTTTTGCAGGCCATCATGTCGTCCTTGCGGACCATGTACGATCGAAATTTCGCAAAACGGGCGCGGTCGCGCTCGTCGGCCCGGCCCGGGAGTTGCCGTTTCTTGGTGCGCACCACCCAGGTCACTTCGTACTCCCCCGCCTGGTGGCAGTGAGGGCAATTCAGCGAAGCCAGTTTCTTTTCCTGCTTCTCGTCAAAAAAATCGCGCTCTTCCATAACGTTCGGGTCGGGCAGCGTTATACGGCTTCCGACCAGATCTCCCGGTCAACTATGGATTATTGCACATTTCACAGGGTGCCCGATTCCGAACTCCCGGACCGGCGGCGATCAGGGGTACACTCCTTTCACCTGCAGGCAGAAGCGATTGGAACAGAGCATGGCCAGGAAGAAAAAAGCAAAGCGTTTTCGCGCCGTGACTGCGGTGAAGGAATTAGCCCGCGAGCGCGTTGGCGCACCCCCTGCCGGGCAGATCGTGGTCGAGAAAAAGAAGAAGCCGGAGAAGCACAAGCTTACGCTGGGGAAACTGCTTCAGTCAGAGTAGCCACCGCAGCCGAAGGGGAACGCTCCAGCGCCCGGCCCTAGTTAAACAATGCCGTCACGGTCGTGCTGTTCTGGAGGAATACTGTGCAGGTGGCGCCGCTCGCCACGTTGCAGCCAGACCATTGTTGGAAGCTGGCTGCGGGAGCAGCGGTCAGCGTCACAGTCGTACCCGTCGTGAACTGCGAACTGCAAGACGACCCGACGGAGCAAGTAATTCCGGGCGGAGCGCTCGTCACGTTGCCACCGACCGTACCGGTTACGGTCACGGTAAGAATCGGCTGGGGACCGGCCGGCGTGCAACCCGAACTGGCTGGACCGTTGACCGTAATCGAGGCCGAATTGCTCACAACATCGTTGCCGCCGCTGTGCATCTCCGCAAGAACCTGCGCCACGCCACAGTTGAGGTTCGGTGAAACCACTCCTGCGCTGGTCACCTGAATGACTTGTGGATTATCCGACTGCCAGCTGACCTGATTTGTGATGTCCAGCGTTTTGGGCGGATGGATATAAGTGCCAAGGGCCTTGAATTGAAAATAGAGATTGGGATCGGCCGCGCCAAACGTACCGCTCTGGGGCTGGATCGCGATCGAAACCAGTCTCGTACCCCGGGCACAACTGGACAGGCTAAGCAAACAAATAGCCGCGCTAATCAGGCCGAACATGCTGATCCAATTGCCGAGCCACTTCCGATTCATGCCGACTCCTGAGCGTGCAGTTGGCGCGAAATACGCGCCCAGCGGGGATTGGCTCAATTTAGTCAAAAGGCCGGGCAAAAGCAATAGGAACGAAGGCTCCTCCCGCTAGCCTTTCACCGCCTCCGCCACAACTTGCACAAAGTTCCTCACGTCCTCTTCCGTGGTGTCGAAAGAGCACATCCAGCGCACGATGCACTCCTCTTCGATCCAGGGGTAGAAGAAATAGCGCTCTTTGATTTTGGCGATGGCATGCCGGGGAATCTGGGCGAACACGCCGTTGGCCTCCACCTTCCACACCACCCTAACCTGCGGAATCTTTCGCACCTCGGCTTCGAGAACTCGCGCCATGCCGTTCGCACGGTCGGCGCTCCGCCGCCACAAAGCATCGGTCAACAGCGCCTCGAATTGCGCGGCGACGAAGCGCATCTTCGACGCCAGTTGCATCCCTTGCTTGCGCAGGTAGAGAAAATCCGCGCTGAGCGCGCGATTGAAGAAGACCACCGCTTCCCCGCCCATGATTCCATTCTTGGTGCCGCCGAAGGAGAGCACGTCCACTCCCAGGTCGCGGGTAGCCTGGCGCAGCGTCTGGCCGAGACTGGCGGCGGCGTTGGCAAGGCGCGCGCCATCCACGTGCAGAAACATATTGTGCTCGTGCGCAAAGCCGGCCAGAGCCTGAATCTCTTCCGGCCGGTAGACCGTCCCCATCTCGGTCGACTGCGTGATGGAGATGACTCGCGCCTGCACGTGATGCTGGTCGCCGATCCCGTGGTAGGCGTGGCGCACCGAGTCGAGCGTGATCTTGCCATCCTGATGCGGCAGCGGGATCAGCTTGCATCCCGTATGTTTTTCGGGGGCGCCACATTCGTCGGTATAGATGTGGGCGTACTCGCTGCATAGAACCGCGTGGAACGGCCGGTTCAGGGCCTGCAAGCTGAGTACGTTTGCGCCGGTCCCGTTGAAGGTGAAAAAAACGTCGATGCCCGGACCGAAGTGTTCTTCAAATTTCGCAAGCGCTGAACGGGTGTAGGGATCGTCGCCGTAAGCCACTACGTGACCCTGGTTGGCGCGCGCGATGGCGTCCAGAATTTCCGGATGCATCCCGGCATTATTGTCGCTGGCGAAACTGCGAGTGGGCGGGTTGGGAACCTGCGGCATAAGAAAACAATGTAGCAGAGTAGCCGGACGGGCTGCCTCCGGACCTCGACGACCAAGTTCTCAGCCCCAGGATTTTCTCTGCGCGCTCTACGCGCATTCCTTGGCGATCTCTGCGGTTCAAGCTCTTGACCGCACCGAACGCAAACGGCCGCGAAGAACGCAAAGAAAAGCTTCCTGGCGAACGTTTGAATTGGCGCCCACACTAACCCACGAATTACAATGCCTTGCCTGATCGTGGAGGCCTGCTCGTGAGCCTGAAGTCCGTCCGTGAGTTTGTGATTCTCGTTCTCCTTTCTGCGCTCGCCGCGGCGCAAACCGCAGAGCAAAAAACGGGCCAGTATCTCGACTCGGTCCGCCGCCAGCCCTCGTTGCTGCTCGCTTTCCTGCGCGAAATGCCCAAGGGCGGAGATCTGCATAATCATCTCGACGGCGCGATCTACGCCGAAGATCTGCTGGACTTCGCCGCCGGCGACAATTTCTGCGTCGACCGCACTACGTCGCGCCTGCTGGGCGCTCCCTGCGATACGTGCGAGCATTACACGCCGAAACCCAGCATTCGCTGCGCTTACGACGACCACATTCTCTACAACCAGATCATAGACGCCTGGTCGATGCGCAACTGGCGCCCCGGCGACGAGTCCGGCCACGACCACTTCTTCGCTACCTTCGACAAGTTCGGCCTGGCGTCGCACAACCACGTGGCTGAGGCCGTCGCTACCGTAATCAACCGCGCCGCACGAGAACAGGTGCAGTACGTGGAATTCATGCACACCGCCGACGGAGGCGCCGCCCCGAAACTGGGCCTGCAACTGGGTTGGGACAGCAGCAACGACTTCGCCACCATGCGCGAAAAACTGCTGGCCGGGGGCCTGAAAGAAATCGCTGCGGCCACCAGCAAAACGTTGGCGGAAGATGACGCCCGCGCCCGCACCGAACTGAAATGCGGCACGGCCGACGCCGAACCGGGATGCAACGTCACCGTGCGTTACCTCTATCAAGTGTTGCGCGGACTGCCGCTCGAAGCCGTCTTCGCGCAGATCGTGCTGGGCTTCGAACTCGCGTCGTCTGACCCGCGCTTCGTGGGGCTGAACCTGGTGATGCCCGAAGACTGGTACGTGCCCATCCACGATTTCAACGAGCATATGGCCATGCTCGACTACTTGCACGGTGTCTATCCCAAGGTGCACATCAGCCTGCACGCCGGTGAACTGGCGGCGGGACTGGTGAAGCCCGAGGATCTGTCGTTCCACATTCGCGCGTCGGTCGAGGGCGGCCACGCCGAGCGCATCGGGCACGGCGTCAGCGTGATGCTGGAGAAAGATCCCATCGGCCTGATGCGGGAGATGGCGGCGCGCAACATTCTCGTAGAGATTAACCTGACCTCGAACGATCAGATTCTCGGCGTCAGCGGCGACGATCATCCCCTGCCCGTCTACATGAAGTACGGCGTCCCGGTTGCGATTTCCAGCGACGACGAAGGCGTCGCCCGCTCCGACATGACCCACGAATACCTGCGCGCCGTCGAGGGCTACCGGCTGCCGTACACGGAGCTAAAGAGGATGACCCGGCAGAGCATCGAGCACAGCTTTCTGCGAGGGCAGAGTTTGTGGGCGGAAACAAAGGGCGCATTCCGCCCAGTGGCCGCGTGTGCGTCCGATGCTGCAACCGAAGAGAAGCCAACGCCCGAATGCGCGAAGTTCCTCGCCGCGAACGAGCGCGCGCGGGAGCAGTGGAAGCTTGAAACCGCGTTCGCCAGGTTCGAGAAGAAGTTCTAACTAGCGCCGTTACCCGCAACATGCCGCGCAAACGAACCCTAATCCCGTCTCCCCTGGCATGGACCATGCAACCCGCGCCGGTACCGCCGCCCGCTCTGCCCGTGCTGGCCGAGCGCGGAGGCACGCAACTCCACACTCCGCTCCCGGTGGCGATCATCGATACCCGCGAGCAGAATCCACTTTCCTTCCGCCGCTTTCGGAAGTGGTTTGCCGACATTGAGGAACGAGCGCTGCTGCTCGGCGATTATTCTGTCAGCGGCATGGAAGACTCCTGCGTGGTCGAGCGCAAAGATCTCGCCGACCTGATTCAGTCTTTCACCACGAATCGCCAGGTATTCATCAACCGCCTGCGCCGCATGAGCGAGCGCCCGCACAGCCTGCTCGTGGTCACCGCGTCGTTAACCGAGATTAAGTCCGAGTATCCCTACCGCGGCGCCAATCCCAACCGCATCACGCAATCGCTGATCGCCGTGCTCGCCGGACTGCGCGTGCCATTCATCTGCACCGAAACCCAAGAACTCGGCGAGGAGATCGTCGCGTCTTATCTCTACCAGACATTTCTGTATGATTGGCTGGAACGTAACGGCCACGGCCGCCATCTGGCCGACGGCGACTTGTAACGCGACTCCAGATCATGCCCGACCAATTCACGCTTGCCGACTCCGCCGCACAGCTGATCTTGACGCGCACCGCTCTTCGTCCAAAGATTGGCCTCGTCCTCGGCTCCGGCCTGGGCGGCTTTGCGGATTCCCTCTCCGATGCCACTCGCATACCCTACGCCGACATCCCCGCCTTCCCACGCTCGACCGCCATCGGCCACGCCGGGCAGATGGTCATTGGCCACGCTGGCAAGGTACCCGTCGCTGCCATGCAGGGCCGCGTACATCTTTATGAGGGATATTCACCGCAGGAAGTCACATTCCCTATCCGCGTGTTCGGACGCATGGGCATTCGCGCCGTCATCCTCACCAACGCGGCGGGCGGCATCAATCTCAGCTACTCGCAGGGCGCGCTGGTCCTGATCCGCGACCACATCAATCTGCAGGGAGCGAATCCCCTGGTCGGCCCCAACGATGACCGCTTCGGCGTCCGCTTCCCCGATATGACGCACGCCTATGCCCGCGAATATCGCCAGATCGCCCGCGAAGAAGCCGCCAAGCTGGGCATCCCCCAGCATGAAGGCGTGTACGCGGGACTGCTCGGCCCCAGTTACGAGACTCCCGCGGAAATCGAATACCTGCGAAGAATGGGCGTGGACCTAGTGGGCATGTCGACCGTGGCCGAAGTGATCGCCGCGCGCCACATGGGAATCAAAGTGCTGGCGATTTCCTGCGTGACGAACATGGCGGCAGGAATCCTCGACCAGCCCCTCTCGCACGCAGAAGTAATGGAAACCGGCGAGCGCGTCAAAACCACATTTGAAGCCTTGTTGCGCGCCGTGTTACCGCGCATGAACTAGCCGAAATCTCAGGACTCCCCCAAAGATGTCATGCTGAGCGGAGAACGACCTTCGCGAAGCGAGGGTCGTTCGCCGTCGAAGCATCCCTACAGTCACATCTGCTGCCGGCCGTCCCTGCGACATTTCTCAAGATAGGGATGCTTCGACTCCGCAAGGACGATCGCTTCGCGACCATCCTCACGCCGCTCAGGCTCTCACTTCGCTCGCGGAATAAACACCGTCACCGGAGGCTTGATGCCGTAAGTCGCCGCAAAACTATTCTGATTCACCGCCAGGGCAAAGCGCCCGCGCGAATCGATGTAGATGAGCGGCTGGCCCAGCGGCACGTCGCTGAAGGTGCGCACAAACTTCATCTTGATCGCTTCTTTGTTGCCCAGCACCACCGGCACTTCCTGCCCGCGCTGGTAGCCGAGTTTGAGGAAGTCCTCGGCATCCACACTGGTCACGAGATTTCCAAACGGCCCGTCGGTGGTGATGACTTCGCCGCTCAGGCCGCGCTCGTCGAGCTTGGTCGGCTTCAAATCAAGGTGGACCAAATCCTTGACCGGCATCTCGGGACCGACCTTGGTCCAATCCTCCCCGCGCGCCAGATGCGCTCCGACGGGCGAAAAAATGTCGCGTCCGTGAAACGTGGAGGACAGCTTGGTGCCGATCATCCAACTCGTGTTCGTGATTTCATGGACGGCCTCAATGCCGTCGTGCTGCTCCACCAGCGTGAGCAGGCCGTTGTCGGGAAGCACAAAATATTGGCCGCGCTTCGACCTGGCGACGATAGCCTTGCGCGTACTGCCAACGCCGGGATCAATCACCGCGACGAATACCGTGCCGGCGGGAAAGTATGGAGTGGCGCCGTCGAGATAGAGCGCCGCGTCGGTAATGGAGAAGGGTATGACGTCATGCGTCAGATCGACGACCCGCACATCTGGCATCACGGAGTACATCACGCCCCGGCAAATCGCGACGGAGTCGTCGACGACTCCGAAGTCGGTCATGAATACGATCGTCGGCGGATATTTCTGCGCGGGCTCGCTGGCCAGCACCGGCTGCGCCACAGCCGTCAGCAGAAAAAGAACCACGCTGACCGCGATGCCCAACAGAGTCGAATCGTTCTGTCTTCGTCGTGATGAAGTCATAGGTTGCATAGGGCCACAATTCTACTCAACGGAAGAAAAACCGGAAAGCAAAACCGTCGCTCCGCACCCGCGGCGCGCGGTCTATAATGCTGCTGCAATCCAAAAATCCCGGAGGCTCTTTATGTCGCAAGTCATCCCCGAGAAGTACCGCGATCTTTTTCAAAAGCGGGCCTTTGCCAGCCTGGGGACCTTAATGCCCGACGGCCGCCCGCAGGTCACGCCCGTGTGGTGCGACTTTGACGGTGAGCACGTCATCTTCAACTCTGCCAAGGGACGCCAGAAGGACCGCAACGTCCGACGCGATCCCCGCGTATCGCTGGCCATCATCGATCCCGAAAACCCGTACCGCTATCTCGAGATCCGCGGCCGCGTGGTCGAGATCACCGAAGACGGCGCCGCGGAAAGCATCGACAAGCTGGCCAAAAAATACCTGGGCGTGGACAAGTATCCGTACGGGCAGCCCGGCGAAGTCCGCGTGCTGTACAAGATCAAGCCAGAGCACGCCACGGTGATGGGATAAGGGTTTATGTGGGACGCACACTTCCTTCGACAAGCTCAGGGCAGGCTTTGTCCGTCAATTGCCGAGACGACCATTTCGCAGGACTGCGAAATGAGCGCGTATGGCACCGTGGAAGAGCGGCGCTTCAGCGCCGCGCCAGCAGGATAAATCCATCGGGCTCCAGCCCCTGCGAGGTCGCATCCGCACCTACAATCTCTGCTTCCTCGGCTTCGGCAACGTCAACCGGACTCTGGTCCGGCTTCTCGAAGATCGAGCCCAGGAACTGCGCGAACGCTACGGCATCACGTTCCGCATCACAGGAATCGCCTCTCGCCGCCTGGGCTGGATTGCCGACGCCGAGGGTTTGGACTCTGCTTCGTTGCTCGCCCTCAATTCAGATTCGCTTCCCGGCGTTTGGCGGACAGAGCCTGCCCTGAGCCTGCCGAAGGGAGTGTCCGCCCCACATAACCCCGCCCCAGATAAAAACATCCGCGACTGGCTCTCGGCCGCTCAAGCCGACGTTCTCTTCGAAGCCACATCCCTCAAAGTTAAGAACGGTCAGCCGGCCGTCGACCACATCCGCGCCGCCCTCGAGCACGGAGCCCACGCCATCACCGCCAACAAAGGCCCCATCGTGCACGCCTACCGCGAACTCCGCGACCTGGCCGCGAGGCAAGGCAAACGATTCCTCTTCGAATCCACGGTCATGGACGGCGTCCCGATTTTCTCTCTATTCGACCAAATGCCCACCGTCCGACTAAAGGGCTTCCACGGAATCCTCAACTCCACCACCAACGTGATCCTCAGTGAGATGGAAAACGGCCTGACCTTCGACGAGGCCCTGAAACAAGCGCAAATCCTCGGCATCGCCGAAACCGACGCCACCCACGATGTCGACGGCTGGGACGCCGCTGTCAAGACCGCCGCCCTCATCACCGTCCTGATGGATATTCCCGTGCGCCTCGAAAACATCGAGCGCGAAGGTATCCGCGACCTAACCCCGCAAGCCCTGCGCAACGCCCGCCGCGACGGCTGGCCGTTCAAACTCGTATGCCGCGCCCAGCGGGTCGGCGATGGTGTGAAGGCAAGCGTCGCACCCGAAAAAGTGTTGGCCACGTCACCGATGGCCAAGATTTCCGGCACATCGTCCTACATTTATTTCGAAACCGATATCTTCCCCGGCCTGGCGATCACGGAAGAAAAACCCGGCCTCTACGCGACAGCGTACGGAATGCTGGCGGATTTCGTTCGGGCAACGGCCGCGCACTAATACCGCTGCATGTAGCACCGTGGAAGAGCGGCCCTTCAGGGCCGCGTTACCGTCGATTCGAAATTAACATGGGCTTCAGCCCGCGGCGGAGTGTCCTCGCTACCGTCACTAAATATTGTTACTAAATCCAGAGCCCCACAGGGGCTAAGCCCGTGTCACTCCTCCGTCCTACGCGGCCCTTGAAGGGCCGCTCTTCCACGGCGAAGCAATCGTGCGAGGCGCAAAGCAGAATCGGGATGGGCACGACTTCAGCGTGCCGCGGATAACGGGAGGTTTAACCCCGCGCGCGGGGGCCGTCTTGAATCTCCGTGATAAAAATAGATAGCCATGCTCACCACTGAAAATTCTGCCGCCCACGCCCTCGACCTTGCCTATGTTCGCGCCCAATTCCCCGCGCTCGGCCAAACCGTCAACGGCCACCCCGCCGCCTTCCTCGACGGCCCCGGCGGGACGCAAGTTCCACAGCGCGTGATTGACGCCATCTCTGACTACCTGCGCCGCGACAACGCCAACACTGGCGGGGCATATGCCACCAGCCGCCGCACCGACGCCATGATCGCCGAGGCGCGCGCTGCCATGGCTGACTTTCTGCACTGCGGCGCCGACGAAGTCGTCTTCGGTCCGAACATGACGACGCTTACCTACGCCATGTCCCGCGCCATCGGCCGCGACTTGAAGCCCGGAGACGAAATCGTGGTCACGCGCCTCGATCACGACGCCAACGTTTCTCCGTGGCTGCAAATGGCAGAGGACAGGGGAATCACCGTCCGCTGGGCTGAAATCCACGACGAGGACTGCACCCTCGACATGGCCGACCTGGACTCGAAAATAAATTCCAAGACAAAGCTGGTCGCCGTTGGCTACGCCTCGAACGCTGTCGGGACCATCAATCCGGTGAAGGAAATCGTCCGCCTGGCCCACGCCGCCGGAGCGATCGCCTACATCGACGCAGTGCACTACGGCCCGCACGGCCTGATCGACGTGGCCGCGCTCGATTGTGATTTTCTGGTGTGCTCGACTTACAAGTTCTTTGGCCCGCACATGGGCGTGCTGTTCGGCAAGCGCGAGCATCTTAAGCGCCTGCAGCCTTACAAGGTCCGTCCGAACACGAATGCGATTCCAAACTGCTGGGAGTGGGGCACGATGACGCACGAGCTCATCGCAGGAATCACCGCATGTGTTGAATATTTCGCCGATCTGGGCCGTGCCTCGACGAATGGAGCAACCAGTATGAGGGTGCCCCACCCTTCGCGCCTTTCGAACGGTGGGAACGATACTGCCGGCATCAGTGGGGTAAAGACCGAACGCCGGGTCGCGATCGAAGCCGCCTACACAGCCATCCACGACCACGAACGCGCTCTACTCGAACGCATCATGACCGGCCTGAAGAAAATTCCCGGCCTGAAGGTCTACGGCATCACCGACCCTGCCCGCTTCCACGAACGCTGCGGCACGCTTGCGGTCCGCGTAGCCGGACACACACCCCTCGAACTCGCGACCAAGCTAGGCGACCGCGGCTTCTTCACCTGGGACGGGAACTATTACGCGCTGAACCTGACCGAGCATCTCGATGTCGAGAAATCAGGCGGCTTCCTGCGCATCGGCCTGGTGCACTACAACACGGCAGAAGAAGTCGACGGCCTGCTGGCTGCGCTGCGCGAAATTGTGGGAGCGTAGACACAGCGATTCCGGCCTTCGACTCACTAGACGCGTTCCTAATGATTGGCGGGTGAAGTCGACGCGGGCGCGGCCGACTCGGAGACCACCAGCATCTCGTATCCCTTGCCGTTCACTTTGAACTTCATTTTGTCTTTGCTCAGGGTCAACTCGACCGGGGCGTTCACCGGCAGCATCTCTTTGTGAGCTTCTTTTTCCTGGCGCACGTGGTACTCCGTCGTGTCGGTGCGAATCACATATTCCTGGCACATCAGCTGGATGGTCTGCTTCTTACCCTTGGCCTCCGAGCCACAGGGAACGGAGTTCTCCGATACGATCGTGCCCTGCATTTCTTTGTCCTTGGCCGCCGCCGTCAGGCTCAACGCCGTTATACCCAGGCTCAATGCCGCAATCCCCAGAAACGTCTTCGTCTTCATCATGCGCGCCTCCGTCATTCACTTCGCTCACACACACAACAGCCCGGGACGCATCCCGGGCCGAAAAAACTTATCCCCACGCCTCAGGGGGCGGGTACCGCGACCGTCGTGAGAGCCGCTATGGCCAGCGCTTGGCGGTGTCTTCCCATCCGGCCGCGCGCACCGGCTGCGGGGCGGGAATCAACGGCGGCGCCGGCACCGACATGCGAGCCGTCGCCTGCGGTCCGTTGACAGCAGTGGCCAAGGCAGGCTTCCCTATGTCGGACAGCATTTCCTTTTCCTCAGAGAGCAGCGGAGCCACCAAGCGCAGGGCCTCCACTTCCTTCTCCAGGCGGGTCAGTTCCATCTCTTTCTGCCGCAACACTTCATACACATTCTTCATGACCATGGCACCTGCCGATTGTTTCGAGATTTGTAAACCCTGCTCGAACTTTAGCAGAGTTGCCTGTGTTGTCAAGGGTTTCGGGGGCTCCGGTAGTACAGAACTGGGCGCGGAATGGACCTCTGGCAGGCTCTTTTAGCGCAGCAGGAAGACGGCGGCTGCGGCGATGCCAACCGCCAGTAGTACGCCAAGAATGTATTTGTTCCTCGCGAGCCACGATTGCGAGGGTGCCAGTCCGGCGCTCAATACGAACTCGGCGACAGGCCCTTGGGATTTCTGCGGAGCTACCTCGACCACCTTCTCAGGGACCGGAGCACTCGGGAGCGGTGGAACCGCTATCGGCTTCGTCGCGCTTACTGTGGGCTCCTTCACCATGGGCGATGCGGCCATGGCCGTGCTGGAAGCCACGACCGGAGCGGACAGCCGCCGTACCGTCGGCAAGGGAGCGCTCGCCGCGACCGATTGCGCCGCAGCCGCAAACGCGCGAACTTCTGGCTTGGGAGTCGGCACGGTGGGAACCACTGGAGCAGGAGCTGCAGTCTGCCGAGGTGCCGACTTAGGAACTTTCAGCTGCCCCCGCCACTTCTTCTCCTCGCACTCGACGCAAAGCACACGTCCCGCCGAGATCGGAAAGCCACAGGCCTCGCACTTGCGCAGGCTCCTTAACACTGGTGGAACATGGCTCTGGTCAGCCTCTTCCGGCTGCGCCGGATCGGCTGCAGGATTCAGCGCAGCCGACCAGAACAGCGGCTTCTTCGAGGGCGCGGCTTCCGCTGCCGGGGCTGGGACTTCCGTGGCTAGGACTTCCGGGGATGGGGCTTCCGCTTTCAGCGGATCCGGAGTTGCGGCTTCTCGGTTCTCTTCGGCGGCAACTCGCACCGCCGGCTTCTGCTCTTCCAGAACCGGCTCTTCCAAAATCACGTCTTCCAGAACCTGTCCCTGCAGCTCCTGTGCGTCGAGCGCTTGTCCATCGAGCACTCGTCCATCCAAGACTTGCTCTTCAAGAACTTCGACCTCGTCGACGTCCGAGGCAGAAGCCTCCTGCATCTTAAGCTGCTCCGGCAGCCGCTCCGTGGCCTGCGCCAGCCGGACTGCGGTTTCGACCATCTCGCTGAGGCGCTGCACGGCCGAAACATCGCGCACTCCGAAAGCGTTCGCCTTCCCCGAAAACAGCTCGAAAACTCCCAGCACCTCGTCGTCATTCACGACCGGCATCACCACCACCGAGGCAATTCCCATCTGGCGGCAAACTTCGCGATTCACCCGGGCATCGCGCGCGGCATCGTCGCAGCGCAAGGGCTGGCGTGTGCGCACGCTTTCCCCGGAAAGCCCGAACTCGGTGGAAAGCAGCGCGCCCAACTCGGGCGCATTCTCGCCAGAGCTGGCGCGACACAGCATGTCATTTTTGCCATCGCGACGCAGGGCGATCGCCGCTCCGCTGGCGCCCGTAATGTACTGAGCGCGGTCCGCCAGTAACTGGAGAGCAGCGTCGAGATCGCGCTGCGCCATTTCCGCCAGGGAATGTCCCTTATCCTCCTCGGGAAAGCGAACGTTCGAAGCGATCGCGCTCGCCTCTGTGCGAGCTGAAGTGAGCGCCGCGGAAACGCTGTGTGGGCCCCGAGTTGAACTGTTCTGCTGCAATGCCTTCTCCGGATGCAACTCTGCGGTCTTCGTTCTTAGATCCCACGCCCGCTACCATCGGTTCCGCGCCGCGCGCAGGCGCGAGAGTCCCGTAGGGTTCCATGGCGCGTGCCATGATTCCATGGAGTTGCAAAGGGCGAGGGCCCGATCCGGCCGCCACAACTCACCTAAGTTATAAGGATGCAGTAGTTTGAGTCTCGCTCGGAGCGAGCGAGGTGTCAAGAATTTCCCCACGCAGAGGTACTACACCAAAAGTTTCAAGGAGCGCTTCCGCGGCGGGCAACATAGGCGGCACCACTTTACTCTGGCCCCGGCGCCGCAGCGCGGACTGGGCGAGCCCATTGGCCTCCGCATTACTCTCCCGCGGCACGTGCGAGATGGAAAACGCGAGCGACCGCGCCAGTTTCCGGCAGGTCCAGTGCAAGGAATAAAGCCGCGCACTGCGGCAGATATATTCTCCCGTCATCTGCCGGACTACAACTTCCGAGTCGGAATACACGTGCAGCTTTCGTGCCTTGCGGGAGACGGCGTACTGCAGAGCTTCCATGAGCGCCGCATATTCGGCGACGTTGTTGTCCTGGTGGCCAATCCACTTGGCGATGCGTACCGGGCCGCTGGCGCAGCCGTTGATCACCACCCCAATGCCCGACGGCCCCGGATTTCCCAGGCAACCGCCGTCCACATAGGCCACGAGTTCCGACATCACTTCGATTTTTCTCAGCCCTGCTTGCAAGATGCGCCCATCCGCTTCCGCGGTCAAGATGATTATTTGGTTCCCTTTCATCATTTTGGCGGATGCCCCAGCGTTGTGCAATCTTATGTGCAAAACGGGGCGGAATTAAAATCGCCTGTGGATAAGTTCCGGTCTTGCAACCATTTGCATTTTTCGTTATGCACAGGTTTGCAGGAAGCTATTGCACCAATAGTTTGCGTTGACGTTTTTTATTTCTCTGTTAAGGTGGTTTGCGTCGACGGTCGAAAGGGTTGGCACAATAATACTGAGCCGGTCCGAAGTAGACTGAGTGATCAGCAGGACGGGGCGACCCGTCAGGCGACCAGACCTGAAAAAACCGACGGCTCTGCGAGGGGTAGTTGGGGTTTGGAACTGCGAAAGCAGTGATCGCATCAAGGGGTCGTGACGGTACATGCTTCCACGTTGTTGGCTCCCTCGCAGGAGCTGGCGGCTAGAGCATAACCAATGTCACGGCCCTTTCAATTTTTTCCCCCCTATTTTCCCCTCAAGCATTTCCCCTCGAGTATTGACCGACGCCGACTCGGCGTTACAAAACTTTACGGCAAATTTCGCTCCTCGTCCGGCGGGTGCTGTTATACTCGCCGCCACAAAAACGGAGGACACCGTGGTTCCACCGCCGCGCGATACCCCAGGCATGGTCGAGGTAACATCGACCACACCCCTCGCCGTGCTGTTCTATAACTTCAAGAAGAACAGTGACGTGGTCAAGTACGAACATCTGAGCGAGTTGACGAAGCGCATTGCACCTCTGCTCGATGCCGGCGGCAGCGTCACCCTGATCGGCATGGCAAGCCGCACCGGACCAGAAGGCTTCAACATTCGGTTATCACGGTCGCGGGCGGCCAACATGCTGGGTGCGCTGGCCCGGATTGTCGGCGATCGTGGAAAGTCCGCTCGGGCCGCGCTCGGCGTGTCAGAAGGATCGGCAAATGCGGCACGGGCGGGCGATGCCGCCGGTGTCGAGAACCCAAGATTTCGCGCGGTCTCCATCACTGCGTGGCTCTCAGCCGATCCCCCAGATCCCCAACTTCCCGATGGCTACGCGGACATCGACGTCTCTGACCTGCCCAACACCACGGTCGGCCATTTCATGGATCCTGGAGCGGTCATTGAGGGAGGCGTGAGTACCGCTGTAAGCATTGCTGAACTGATCTCGGAGGCGGCGTGGATTGGAGTTGCAGCCGAGTTGTTTCCGATCCTAGACGGCGTATTCCTGATCGTGGGGTTAATCTGGACCTTTAAAGAGGCGGACGACCTGGCTCATTTTAATGGCTGGGCGGGCGCTTTCGCGCAAGCCTGGCAGGACATGGCCAGCACCTACAGCGATAAAAAGCTGGATCCGCACCATCCGGAAGATTGGCCGGCCATTCCCAAACCCTCACCGCATTTTCAGTACAACGTTCCCGATTCCGCCCTGAACGCAAGCGACCAGATGGCGCGAGCTGGAATGCGAGAAGGCGTTGAGGCCGCTTACAAGGCGGTGCAAAATCTCGAGCTGAACCCTAAGGATCTAAAGGTCCCCAAGACCGGTGAAGTTATCAAAGGCACCGGGAAAGTCACTCTGTGGTGGATGTACCAGGCGCGGAAGGGCGACGTTTATGGCGCCGTGATGGAGTCGATTAACAAAAAGCTGCACGAAAAAGGTAAGGGAGACTACCCCCTCCACTAGTAGTTCGTCGGCATTGGCAGCCGGTAAAGCAAATCGCGGCATGTATGATGCCGTTTAAGTGTGTCCGGCGGCGGGGCGTGTCCTTGCCCGAACCGGTACATCCCCACCTTCACTAGAAAATCGATTTACTAATTCTCCCGCTCCTGTGCAATAATTCCTTCCCGTACCCCTGTCACGGAAAACGAAATTCAAAGACGGAGAATCTTATGGCTAAGTATCCCCTGTCCCGTCGTCAATTCATTCACCTCGGCTCCGGCGCTCTCGCCGCCACTACGGTCGCCAAAACGATTTTGCAGCCGCGCGTGCTCTCGGCCGCGGCACGTCCCGTCGCCCCCAGCGACACCATCCGCTTCGCTTCCATCGGCACCGGCATTCGCGGATGCGAACACCTCGAAGCTTCCCTCGAGGTTCCCGGCATTCAGTGCGTCGCCGTCTGCGACCTCTATGACAGCCGCCACACCGCCGCTCGCGAAGCCGTAAAGAATCCCAGCGTCACTGCGACCCGCGACTACCGCTCCATTCTCGACCGCAAGGACGTCGACTCCGTCCTCATCGCCACCATGGACCACAACCACCGCCGCATTTTCGAAGATGCCTGCGCCGCCGGCAAAGACGTCTACTGCGAGAAGCCGATGTCGCACCTCGTGGAAGACGGATTCGCGATGATGGATGCCGCGCACAAAAATAATCGCATGGTCGCCATCGGCAGCCAGCGCGTCAGTTCCGTGCTCTACGCCAAGGCCAAGGAGATTTACGATTCCGGCAAACTCGGCGAGGTCTTCTCGATCAACGCCTACTGGGACCGCAATTCCCCCAGCGGCGCATGGGTCTATCCCATTCCGCCCGACGCCAGCGAGAAAAACATCGACTGGACCTCGTTCCTCGGCGGCGCTCCCAAAGTCGCGTTCGATCCCATTCGCTTCTTCCGCTGGCGCTGCTATAAAGACTACGGCGAGGGTCTGGGCGGCGATCTCTTCGTCCACTTGCTCTCTGGCATCCAGTTTATTACCGGCATCAACGAGCCGGCGCAGCGCGCCATGTCCTCCGGCGGCATCTTCCACTTCAAGGACGGCCGCGAGTTCCCCGACCTCATCGAGACTCTCTACGACTACCCCAACGCCCGCGTCACCCTGCGCTGCAACCTGAACAACAACGGCGGAGAATTCATCGGCTTCTACGGCACTAAGGGCACGATGATCATTAAAGACGCGACCCTGACTTACAAGCCCGAGGACACGCGCCCCGAGCCCGAAGGCTATTCAATTTTCGGTTGGCCCAAAGCTCTGCGCGATCAGTACCTGCAGAAGTGGCATGAGGATCATCCCGAGCCCGAAGCCCTGAAGTGGAAGATCGACCAGACCGGCGAGTCCTACGCCAATCCTCCCGGCTACAGCGACACGGTCGATCACCAGGCCAATTTCTACAACGCCGTCCGCACGCGCAAACCCGTGGTCGAGAACGAAGTGTTCGGCAACAACGCCGCCATCGGCTGCCACCTGGCAAACTTTTCCTATTTCAACAAGACAGTAGCCGTGTGGGATCCAGCGCAAAAGAAAATAGTCAAAGGCTGAGAGAGCCGATGACGACAAATCGGGTACCCCATTTCTCGCGTTTCTTCGCGAGAAGTGGGGCCCTTGTTTTCGAGGGAGCTGCGAACCTCAAAGCCGCCTACTTCGCTTGACAGTCACCGGTCTTCGGAGTCCACTGTTACGGACGAGTATTCACGGAAGGTGTGCGATGTCTCTTTCTTTGCGTAACTTAGTACTGCTGGCCTTCTCCTTCTCAGCTTGTACCCTTTTACTGGCACAGTCAGACACTCCGGCATCAACTCCGCAGAACGTTTCACCCCAACCAAACACGGAAGTCGCGCCCCAAACCCCGATCTTTCGAAGCACGGTCCGCCGCGTCGTTGTCGATGTGGTCGTGCGCGATTCCAACAACAAGCCCGTGCATGGCCTCAAGGCTAGCGACTTCATCGTCGCCGAAAGTGGCCGTCCGCAGAACATTCTCTCCTTCGACGCCTTCGACCTCGACAAGCCTTCGATTTCCCTGCCGCCCAACGCGCCTCACATGCCCGCGAATCACTTCGTTAATATTCCGGCGACGCCAGAGCGCGGCCCGCTCTACGTCATCCTCTATGACATGGTCAACATAGAGTTCGATGACCAACTTGACGCCCGCCGGCAGGTCATGAAGTTCATCAAGAGCATGCCCGACGGCACTCGCTTCGCGATTTTCGTGCGCTCCGACAGCCTCTACCTGGTGCAAGGCTTCACTGCCGACAAAGCTCTCTTATACGCTACCTTGGACCCGCAAAATCCCAAGCCACACGTTCCCAAGGTATTCATGATGGGTAAGAATCTCGGATACGGCGATCCCGCCTCCATGATCAACGTGTTAACCCAGGTGAACGAATTTCTCGAGGGCGTTCCCGGTCATAAGAACCTGATCTGGCTGGCCGGAACGTTCCCGCTCGCCCTGGTTCCACGCAAGGAAGATCCCCGCGAATACGAAGACCAAATCATTTCCGAGATCAACGTATTGACTCGAGCCCAGGTTGCTGTCTATCCCATCAATGTCGGCGGCGTACCGGTCAATCCGCCTGGCCAGCTGACCGGCGCACGCATCCACGGCGGCGCCGCGAATCAAAATGTCCAGCCTGGCAGCCAAATTGGGGGATCCGGTGGCGGTGGTGTCAACAGTCTGACTCCCGGCGTCGGCCAAAGTCTCGACCCCACCGGGTTGGTTGCATCCATGGCAGCGCAGGGCTCGGGCGATTCCACGCTCACGGACTACGATGTGCAGAAGGCTCTCGCCGACGCAACCGGCGGCCGCGCGTTTTACAGCACCAACGACGTCACCGCCGCGCTCGATGAAGCCACCGATGTGGGCGGTAACTACTATTCGCTGAGCTATTCACCGACGAATTTCAAGGATGACGGAGGCCGTCGCAGTATCGCCGTTAGAGTGGTCGAGCCCGGATACAAACTTTCCTATCGCCGCTTCTATTTCACCAGCGCCCTCAGGCCCAAGGAGGAACCCGCGAAGGCCGCGGACGCCTCCGCCGTCTCGGCTGCGCCGGCGGAATACGACGCGCTCCAGCCCAACATGAAACACGGCGCGCCCATGGTCCACGATCTTCTTTTCTCCGCGCATATCCACGCCGATGGAAGCCCAGCCAAGGCCACTCCCGAGCAGATGGCCCAATTGGCCGAGCAGCCGGCCTATTCGCTCATTCACCACAAAGACAAGCCAATCGCTCCGGTTGACGTTCAGAAGTATGTGGTGGATTATCGCGTCACCGATATGGCGCTCAAGTCGCAGGCCGGCCAGAGCGGCAAGCCAACTTCCTTCGAATTTGCCGCCGCCGCTTTCGATGCCGAAAGCCGCATGCTCAACGGCATCGTGAACGAAGCCACCGGAGATATTTCCCCCAACTCGGATACCAGTAAGACGGGAGTCATCCGCGTGCGCCAGCAAATCGATGTTCCCGCGGGCGCCGCCTGGATCCGCATCGGCGTGCGCGACAAGCTCACCAACCGCATGGGCACCCTGGAGGTGCAACTCCCGCTTGCCCAGGAGCCACCGAGCCCAGCTGTGACCTCGGCTCGGTAAAGTCCGGGGGGCGGCAGCGTCCGCCCGGCCTCCGCTTGGCTTATTCGCCGCCGCACCGCCCGTTTGACACCATCCCTCGCCGCTTTTATGCTAGCTAACATGTTTTTTCCATCCACCGCCCGTGCCATGGCTTGTTGTCGACCGGCGCCGGCGCGTGGGTAGGGAAACAGCGAGATTCTTCCCAACCCACCCGGTGAAGCGGGTGGGTTTTATTTTCATCCGCTATTTACCGAATCAAAGCCGGGGCGGGCCGACGTTCTCGAATCTTGAATAATTTGAATTCACAAGGAGATCACCATGACGACTGCTACCGAAAGCGAAACCTACAGCGTTCCCCGGATCAACGACACGGCCCCCGATTTCACCGCTGAAACTACCGAAGGGACGATCCACTTCCACAACTGGATCGGCGATGGCTGGGCCATCTTATTTTCACACCCCAAGGACTTTACCCCCGTCTGCACGACCGAACTCGGCTACATGGCGAAGCTGCAGCCGGAATTTGCCAAGCGCAACACAAAGATCATCGGCCTCAGCGTCGATCCCGTCACCAACCACAGCAAATGGGCGGCCGACATCGAAGAGACCCAGGGCGCGAAAGTCAACTACCCGATGATCGGCGACCCGCAACTGAAAATCGCCAAGCTTTACGGCATGCTGCCCGCCGGCGCCGGAGAGACCAGCGAAGGCCGCACCCCCGCCGACAACGCCACCGTGCGCACCGTCTTTGTGATCGGCCCCGACAAGAAGGTCAAGCTGCAAATCAGCTATCCCATGACCACGGGCCGCAACTTCGACGAAATCCTGCGGGTGATCGACTCCATGCAGCTCACCGCGAAGCACAAAGTCGCGACTCCGGTGAACTGGAAACCGGGCGACGACGTCATCATCACCGGCGCGGTTTCGAACGAAGAAGCTGCGCAGAAGTTCCCCGGCTTCAAAACCATTAAGCCGTATCTGCGAGTCACGTCGCAGCCGAAGTAGGACGGCGAAAAGCGGGACAGAAAAGACTCAGTGGGTTGGCCTAGGCCTGTGATCTCGCTGGCATCACCGAAACAATGGGTGCCCCATCCTTCGCGTGTTTTCGCGAAGGGTGGGTACCATGAACCTCGACTTCTCCCTCTCCCTATAGATTCGTCATACCCACCCTCGCAAAGAACGCAAGGATAAGACAGCCTCGTTCGTGGTAGTGCTGGGCGAAGAGCGCGGATTTATTCATAGCGCAGCGCGACCATGGGTTCGATGCGCATGGCCCGCCGCGCGGGGATCGAACACGCGGCTAGCGCCACCAGCACGAGCAGGATGCCAACGCCCGCGAAGGTGGCAGGATCGTAAGGCCGAACGCTATAAAGCATAGCGGCCATCAGCCGTGTAACGGCCATGGCCGTCCCGATGCCGATGAGTGCGCCGGCAAGCGCCAGCAGAAGTCCACGCCGCACGACAAGCCGCATCAGTTCGCGCCTTTGCGCACCAAGGGCCATGCGAATACC